>Ga0075435_100000288_pt1 | contig 31268 bp, 19 predicted proteins | sample RhiMethybrSRZTD4_FD_75302 | JGI IMG/M metagenome (GOLD analysis project Ga0075435, IMG submission 75302) | Populus rhizosphere microbial communities from Tennessee, USA - Rhizosphere MetaG P. TD hybrid SRZTD4 | ecosystem: Host-associated > Plants > Roots > Rhizosphere > Soil | place: USA...
GTGCCGTGTCCGCCGATGAACTTCGTCGCCGAGTGGACGACGATGTCGGCGCCCCAGTCGATCGGGCGGCACAGGTAGGGCGTCGCAAAAGTATTGTCGACAATCAACGGCAGCTGGTGCTCGTGGGCGATCGCCGCCACGGCGGCGATGTCGAGCACGTTGCCGCCCGGGTTGCCGATGGTCTCGCCGTAGAAGGCCTTGGTATTGCTGCGCACCGCCGCCTTCCACGCAGCCACATCGTCGGGATCCACCCAGGTCAGCTCGATCGACATCTTGCGGAAGAGATGCTTCAGCTGGTTGACCGTGCCGCCGTACAGCGCCGACGAGGAGACGACGTGGTCGCCGGGCGTCAACATCGTGAAGAGCGCCGCCGCCTGCGCGGCGATGCCGCTGGCGAACGCCACCGCGCCGCAGCCGCCTTCGAGGTTGGCCATGCGCTCCTCGAAGACCGCTACCGTCGGGTTCATGATCCGCGAGTAGGTATTCCCATACTCCTGCAGGTTGAAGTAGGCCGCGGCCGACTCCGGGTCCTCGAACACGTAACTCGTCGTCTGATAGATCGGCACCGCGCGCGCACCCGTATTCGGATCCGGGCGCTGCCCGGCGTGCACCTGACGCGTGTCAAATCCAAAGCGGCGGGACTCTTCCATCGACGATTTCTCCTGTGTTGACACCGTAGCGCAGCCCTTCAGAGCTGCCGTGCCAGAAACTGCTGGATCATCGGCGTCTGGCGCGCCTCCTCCAGCAGAAAGCAGTCGTGCCCGTACGGCGCCTCGAGGACGTGGAACTCGACGTCCCTGCCGTTGGCGCGCAGCGCCGTCGCCAGTTCCTCCGAGCCCGACGGCGGATACAGCCAGTCGGAACTGAACGCGATCAGCAGCGTTCTCGCCTTCACCGTGCGCACCGCGTGCGCGAGTCGACCGCCTCCGTACTGCCGCGCGAGATCGAAATACGAGAGCGCGCGCGACATATAGAGATAGGTGTTCGCGTCGAACCGCTTCACGAAGCTGTCCGCCTGGTAGCGCAGGTAGTTCTCGACTTCGAACTCCGGTTCGGTCAGGACGTAGCGGATGTCGTCGGAAAACTGCAACCGCCGTCCGAATTTCGCGTTCAACGACACCGCGGAGAGATACGTGATGTGTCCGACCATCCGCGCGACGCCCATGCCGGCGTTGGGGGCGCGGCCGGTGCCGTAGTAGTGGCCGCCTTGCCAGTCCGGATCGCACGTGATCGCGTTGCGCGCAATCGCGTTCCACGCCACGCCCTGCGGCTGCAGGGCGTGCGTGCTCGCGATTGGAATGATCGCGTCGACATCGTCGCCGTACTGGACGGCCCACTCGAGCGCCTGCATGCCGCCGAGCGATCCGCCGGCAATCGCTGCGAGCCGCGTGATGCCGAGTTCGTGCAGGAACGCTCGCTCGGCGCGGACCATGTCGGCAACCGTAATCACCGGAAAGTCCGATCCGTACGGACGACCGCTCGCCGGATCGATCGACGAAGGTCCGGTGGTGCCGCGGCAGCCGCCGAGCAGGTTGGTGCTGACGACGAAAAATCGATCGGTATCGAAGGCCTTGCCGGGACCGATCATGCCATCCCACCAGCCGAGCCCCTGGCTGCGGCCGGCGTCGCGCTCGTCGGCGCGGAAGCCGTCGCGCGTGCTCGCCGCGCCGGGCTTGGTCGTCACGCCGGCGGCGTGCGCATCGCCGCTCAGCGCATGGCAGACGAGAATGACGTTGTCGCGCGCCGCCGACAGCCTGCCGTATGTCTCGTAGGCGATCCGGACCGGGTGCAGATCGCGTCCGCAATCGAGCGCCAGCGGCTTCGGCAGATCGAGAAACTGCGTCTCGACCGTGCCGACCGAGCCGGCAGTCGACTTCGAGGTGTGCACCATGCTGTCGATCATATCTCTGCACGTTCAGTCGATGTATGATGCAAAACTTCCGCGGACTGAAGACGAGCGATTAACCGTCAGCAAAGGGGACCGTACGATGTCAATGACGAGCGTCAACAACGGAGTCAACGTCGGGGCACTGCTGGCGGCGCGCGAAGCGTTGAAGGCCGCGCCGCAGGCGGCGAAGTTCACGTGGCGCGCCTCGTGCAAATGGAAGAACGGCACGCACAGCGTCTCGACGGTGCAGGGCTTTCATGGCCTCGGCCAGGAGAACAAGCACAAAACCGAATTCACATTCGAAGCCGATCACCCGGAGGTGTTCGCATCCGAGGATCTGGGCGCGACGCCGGTCGAGCTGGTCCTCTGCGGGCTCGCCAGCTGCCTGACGGCCGGCGTCGCCGCGGTCGCGCAGAATCGCGGCGTCCAGTTGCGATCGGTCGAAGCGAAGCTCGAAGGCTCGATGGACATCCAGGGGATCCTCGGCATCGACAGCGACGTGCGAAACGGCTACGACGACATCAAGGTGACGTTCAACATCGACGCCGATGCGTCGAAAGCCGACATCGAAGCGATCGTCGCGCAGTCGCAGAAGCGCTCGGCGGTGTACGACATCGTCACCAACCCGACGAACGTCACGGTCGAAGTCGTCTAGACGCGAAGGCCGCCGCAAAGAGCACGAAGGCGGCCAAGAGCAGGGTGGCACCGTCATCGAATCGATCACGACCGTCGTCATCGGCGCCGGCCACGCCGGGCTGGCCGTCAGCCGCTGTCTTTCGGAACGCTCGATCGATCACGTCGTCCTCGAGCGCGGCGACGTGGCGAACTCCTGGCGGCGCGAACGCTGGGATTCGCTGCGGCTGCTGACGCCGAACTGGCAGAGTCGTCTGCCGGGCTACGGCTACGACGGCGGCGATCCCGACGGCTTCATGACGATGCCGGAGGTGGTCGAGTTCATCTCGCGCTACGCCGGCGTCGTCGCGGCGCCGGTGCGGACGCACACGACGGTCACCTCGGTCCGGCGGATAGACGAGGGCTATCACGTCGCGACGACCACCGGCGACCTGCGCTGCCGCTCCGTTGTGCTGGCGAGCGGCGCCTGCAACGTCTCGAATGTGCCGGCGATCCGCCCGGCGGTACCGTCGTCGATCGAGTGCATCACGCCGCTCGACTACCGCAATCCCGGGCAATTGCGCGACGGCGGCGTGCTGGTCGTCGGCGCATCCGCCACGGGCGTGCAGCTCGCGGATGAACTTCATCGCTCGGGCCGGCCGGTGACGCTCGCCGTTGGCGAGCACGTGCGGCTGCCGCGGACCTATCGCGGGCGCGACGTGCTGTGGTGGATGGACGTCTCCGGCGTCTGGAATCAGCGGTACGACGAAATCGACGATCTGACCCGGGCGCGCCGGCTGCCGTCGCCGCAGCTGGTCGGCACACCGGAGCGGACGACGCTCGATCTCAATGCGCTCACCTCGGCCGGCGTCGAGATTGTCGGCCGTCTCGCCGCGGTGCGTAACGGACGTGCGCAGTTTTCCGGCGGCTTGCGCAATCAGTTCGCGCTCGCCGACCTGAAGATGAACCGCCTGCTCGACACCTTCGACGAGTGGGCGCGCCGGCACGCGCGCGATACCGACGTCGGGCCGCTACAACGGTTCGAGCCGACACGCGCGCCAGCCAAACCCCGGCTCGATCTCGATCTGCAGAGCGGGGAGATCCGCTCGATCGTCTGGGCGACCGGATTCCGTCCCGATTACAGCTGGCTCGACGTGCCGGTCGTCGACCGCAAGGGATACCTGCGCCACGACGGCGGTGTCGTCGACGCACCAGGCCTCTATGCGATGGGACTGCCGGTTCTGCGCCGGCGCAAGTCCAGCTTCATCCACGGCGCCGAGGACGATGCGCGCGACCTGGTCGAGCATCTCGCGAACTACCTGGCGTTTGGTGTCGGCGGCGGTGCTGTGGGGACTGGGGGACTCGGGGCCTAGGGGACTACGAGTACGTGCTGATTACCCGAGTCTACTCCCCTAGTCCCCGAGTCCCCAAGTCGCCTCACTGTTACTGCGACGGGGTGACGGCGCCGGGCGGCGTCGGGAACACGAAGAGATCGGTCGTCATGTCGCCGTCGAGCGTGATCGTACGGATGTACTGATACGTCTCGGCGTCGTACATGTCGATTGTGTTCCCGGCGACATAGACATACAACACCTTGCCGTTCGAACTCGTCTTCAGTCCCATCCGCGGCCGGCCTTTGAACTCGGTGCGGCCGGCGAGCCGGCGATGCTCGAGGTCGAACTTCCAGAACTCGTAGCGGCCGATGTCGTCGTACAGCCCGTAGCCGACCTTTCGATCGGGCGCCATCGTGAAGCTGACCGGGCTGGACGGCCCGAGCGTGTAGAAGTCCACCGTCTTGGCGGCGAGGTTCACGCGGCCGATGCCCATCGTGCGGCGATGCTGCACCGGGTCCGACACGTTGAACAGCGCGGTGTAGAAACCCGGCTGGTCGTTCAGCACGTCGCGCGGACCGAATTCGATCCGCCCGAACCCGTCCTCGATCGGCCTCGACAGCTCCCACTTGTCGACCTGGGCGAAATTGCCGGTGTCGTAAATCAAGACGTCCTGCTCGGTGAACAGGTACATCAACTTGCCATCGGGCGCGAAGAGGATGTTCGCGTTCTGGCGCTCTTCGTTGTTCGGCCACGCGATGGTTCGCACAATCTTGTGCGTCGCGAGGTCGTATTGCACGAGCGTCGGCGCGGAGAGCTCGAACCGATCGATCAGCTGCGTCGAGGTGACGGTGAGCATCACGATGAACCGGTTCAGGGGATCGGGCTCGAGGCTCCGGATGCGGACTTTCTTGTTGCCGCCGCTCAGCGTGAAGGTGTCGAGCGTCTTACGCGCGGCGATGTCCAGGATCTCCACTTTTTCCATCGCCGCTTCGATCGTGTAGAAGCGCTTGCGATCGAACGACAGCGACGTGCGGCGCGGAATGCCTGACTGGAACGGGATCGTGCCGACGATCTTCTCGGTCGCTTCGTCGATGATCCAGTACTGCTTCGGGTACGAGCCGATGATCAGCGTGCCGCTGCCGGCGCTGACCTTCTTGTCGGCGGTGCGGACAGGGAGGACCGCCAGCAGCGCGAGCGCGACGGCGACAGCAGGCTTCTTCACGATTGTCCTCACGGGAAAATGAGGTCCATCTTCCGCCAGTCTTTCTGCGCGGCCGCGCACTTCGCGGTCCAGTCGGGCGCGTGATTGAGCTGGTCGGGCACTTGCGCGGGCCAGTAGCAGCCGATGTGGCAGTCGAACAGGTCGCGTTCGACCGGCTGGCAGAGTCCCGCGGTGCCGCCGCTTCGGTCGGCCTCCCACCCCGGCGAGAACACCAGCGAACAGCCGAGTGGGAAATGCGGCATCTGCGGTACGCCGTTGCGCTGCAGCGCGACAACGTCGTTGACCGCCTGCTCGATGCGCACCGCCTTGCGGTTAACTGACCTGAGATGCTTCATGGTCACCCTCGAATCGCGCGAGAAACGCCGGGTTGCGGATCGCCAGTTCGCCGTAAATCGTAAGGCACACGTCGGTCCAGCCGCGAATCCATTCGCAGTAATGCAGGTTCGCGTGGCCGGTGTCGCCGTATCGCGTGTGCGCCTCGTGGTAGCACCCGCCCGAGCACAACGGACGTGCCCAGCAGACGCTGCAGTCGGTCTTGTTCGCGATGTGGTGCTTCTCGAGAAACGCCGACTGCGCCGTGCGATCGATTCCGTCGCGGACGCTGCCGACTTTGTGCGCGTCGCTGCCGGCGAAACGGTGGCAGAGCGCCACGTCGCCGTCGGTCGCGACCCCGAGCAGCCCGAGGCCGGCGCCGCAGGGGTAGGCCTTGCTCACGCCTTTGTGCAGTTCCTCGAGCGTCTCGTTCACGTTCGAGAAGCCATGATGACGATTCGCGACCGCGGCCTCGAGAAATTCATGCGCCAGCTCGCGGAACTGACCGAGCATGCGATCGTAGCCAGCGTCAGAAATCGCATGGCCGCGAACCGCCGCGGTCGTCACCGGCGCGAAGCCGACCTCCCAGAATCCAATGTCGTCGGTGAGGTGACGGAAGATCCGCGTCACGTCCATGTTGGCGGAGGTCAGCGTGACGCGTGCGCCGATCGGCCGACTGCGGTGCCGCTTCAGCAGCTCGCGGATCTTCGGCGCGACCAGGTCGTAGCTGCCAGCGCCGTTGTTGAAGACGCGAAACTTGTCCTGGACTTCCTTCGGACCGTCGATCGAGATCGTGACGCCGATGTGGTTGTCGGCGATGAACTCGATGATCTCCGGCTTGAGCAAGGTCGCGTTGGTCGTCAAGCTGAAGTCGACCTGTTTGCCCACCTCGGCGGCGCGCCGGCGCGCGTAGTCGACGGTCTTGACCAGAACCGGAAAGTTGAGCAGGGTCTCGCCACCAAAGAACGTGATGTGCGCGACGGTGCCGGCTTCACGCAGCAGGAAATCGACGCTGTCGCGCGCCGTCTCCTCGGTCATGAACTTCGGCTGTTTGCCGTTCTCGGTGTCGACGATCTTGTCCTCGCCGTACTCGTAGCAGTAGGTGCAGCTCAGATTGCACTGGTTGGTGACGTTCAACACCATCGTCGTCAGCGGCACCGGAGCGAGCGGGATCACTTTCGCGACCGGTCGCGGCGGTTCCTGCACTTCGCGGATCGCCTGGACCCGCGCGAGCTCCGCGATGGCGTCGTCGACGTCCTCGAATGCGCTCAGCTCCTCGCGCGTGCGCGGCCTCTCGGCCAGTGCACGCAGGAGACCGGCGGCCGCGGCGTCTAACTCGAAGATTCCCGCGCTCGGCACCAGGTAGACGAACGGCCGACCCGCCGCGTCGAACCGATGGTGCTCACGCGCTGCCCACGCCGTCACTTGTTCGCCTCGCTGAACCAGTTCATGTAGATCGGCACGGTCACCAGCAGGTGCGCCCGCGCGCGCAGCTTCGACGTCGACTCTTCGGCGACCACCCACACGTCGCCGACGTTGTTGCGATTGCCGGTGCGCTTCGGATTCGGGCCGTCGACGTTGGGTGTGAACAGGCCGGTCTGGTCGAGCGTACCGACATACTGAAGGTCGTCGTCACCGAAGGTCGCCGTGTATTCCTCGAGCGACCACTTGACGTCGATCATCCCGAGGTTGAGATCGTCGGGCGTATCGGGTTTGCCGTCGGGACCGTTGTTGATGCCGACCGCCTGGAACTGCTGCAGTTGCTTCGGGAACACCACGCCGCCGACGCGCGCCATGCCGGCCTGTGGAACGACCCTGAGGCCGTCGACCTTGTCGTAGACGACGAAGATCGCCGGTTTGACGGTGCCGGCAACCGACACGTCGCGTGCGCCGATCGGCGCCGACGTGGCGACGTCGATCACCACGGACAGCTCTTCCGGCCGCGCGCTGGCGACGCTCGTGACCTTGACGCCCTGGCCGAAACCGATGTCCTCGGGCCGAACCGACGTCGGCAGATTCGCGCCGAAGATCCGGACGCTCTGGGCCGTCGACCCGGTCTTCACCGCGGTGACGCTCGCCCCGAGCACCTGCGGTTCGCTGGTGAGCCGCGTCAGCGTGACGTCGATTCCGGTCTCGTCGTAGGCGCCGCTGAACCAGCGTCCCCACATCTGCTTCCAGTCGCGTTCGACGAACAGCGTCTCGCGCCAGTCGTCGGCGCGGCCGCGCCACTGGTAGCCGGTGAAGACCAGCGCCTTGCCGCTGCGGCTGATCGTCTTGCCGGTGCGCGCCACGGTGTAACGAATGTCCGTGGTGAACGTATCCGCCGCGTTCGCATCGGCAGTGACGGTCACGGTTCCGAACACCGGACCGACGCCGACCTCGGTTCCGACCACCGCCCACCGGCCGGCGAGCTTCGGCGGCTGCATTGCGGCCGACCATGCCGACCACTCGGACGTCTGGAGCGGCAGCGTTTTCGCCAGGTGCTCGATCGCACGATCGACCGGGTGACGATTGTCCTCCGCAGCGGGGTCCGACCCGGATGTTGCAGTCGGGGTCTGCGCCGGCGTCTGCGCTGGTCGCGCCGCCGCCGCGTTCCGGCCGCCGCGCCCGCCGGTGCGCATGAAGCCTTGTCCGCCGTTCATCGGCTGGGTGTCGACGAGCGGGTAGTAGGCGCGATGCATCGCCACGAGCAGCTGCCATTCTTCTTTCGTGCGCCGCTCGCTCAATACGCGCGCAATCGAATGGCACGACGAGCACATGTTCGACGTCGTCTCGTCGGCCGTGTAGCTGTACTCGATCATGCGCCGCTCACCTTCGAACGCGATCGGACGCAGTTCCTCGGGCGCGAGGCCGTGCGTATCGGTGAGGTACTTCAGGATGGCTCGCGCGTCCTCCGGCGTGAGCGTCACGTGGTTGAGCGAGATCATCCGTTTGATCGTGCGTTCCCAGTTTTCGGCGGAGGCGCGGCGATAGGAGATCCGCGTCATCCGGCCCTTGTCGTCGGGCCGGTGGCACGAGCCGCAGCGGGCGCGCACCAGCGCGTTGTCGACCGGGATCCCCTCATCGGCCACGACCTCGTCCGGCGCCGCACGCGGCGGCGTCTGCGCGCGCGCCGCCGCGGGAACGCACACCATCGCAACACACCAGGCGAGAACGATTCGGTTCATCTCGACGTCCGTGATTTCAACCGCAGGTGACCGACCGGCGCCGCGCAGTTCAGATACACTGCGCGTGTCTTCGGACAGGAGTCTCTACACAAACGACAGGACTGTCAACGAGAGAAACGGCTTCTGCGATGTCCGTGGCGCGGCGTTTTCAGCCGCAACCGGCGGTCGTTCCCACAATGGCGAGCGTTGCCCTGCTCGCCGTTGCGGCAGTCGCCGCGCTGCGCCCGATCTTGCACAATGATTTCGTTAATTGGGACGATCCGGCCGTCCTGCTCGACAACGCGCACCTGGCGAGTCCCGGGATCGTGGCATGGGCGTTTTCGACGACGCGCATGGGACACTACCAGCCGCTGGCCTGGCTGGCGTGGTCTGCCGCGAAATCGTCGTTCGGTCTGTCGCCGGCCGCCTTTCACGCGCTGAGCCTCGGCGTCCACGTCGCCAATGCCATCGTCATCCACGCAGTGACGGTGCGGCTCGCCGATGTGTCAGGTTACCAATCGTCGCAGGTGCGCGTCGCCGCGTTATTCGCCGGGTTGCTGTTCGCGCTGCATCCGGTCGTCGTCGAACCGGTGGCGTGGGCGAGCGCGTTTCCATACGTGCTCTCGTTGTTCGCGCTGCTGCTGTCGTTTCTCGCCTACATCAGCGAGCGGCCGAAGACGTCGCTCGCCTTGTATGCCGCAGCGTCGCTCACGCGGGCGACGGCGCTTGGATACCCGGTTGTCCTGTTGATCGCCGATCGGTTCGTGCTCGATCGACGCCGCGGGGACCTCCGCAGTCGAATCGTCGACAAGACGCCATTCGTGGCGGTCGCCGCGCTGATGGCCGTTGCAGAGTGGCGGTCGCGCGATGTCACGGGCCTTGGCGAGATCGGGATCGTCGCGCGTCTGGCGATGGCGGCGGCGGCGCCATTTGTCTATCTCTGGCGCACGCTCTGGCCCGTTGCGCTGTCGCCGCTGTACGTGCTTCCGATCGTCCCTTCGTCCGAGGGGGTTCCCTTCACCCTTGCCGTCGCCGGCCTCGTCGGGGTGACCGCTTTCGCGTGGCGGGTGCGCAGGCGATGGCCGATCGTCGGCGTCGCCTGGATCACCTATCTCACGCTGCTTGCGCCGGTGGCCGGCTTCACGCCGACCGGCGTGCAGGCAACCGCCGATCGCTACATGTACGTGCCGGGCGTCGTCATCGCCGTGGTCGCCGGCCTTGCGATTGGGCGTGCGGCGACGCCGCGCGTCGTTGGAGTCGCCGCCATCACCGCGGCCACGGCGGCGATCGCGGCGCTTGGCGTTCTCACGTGGATGCAGACGCGCTACTGGAACAGCTCGACGACGTTATGGACCCGGGTCGCCGAACTCGACGCGCGCAACGATGTCGCGACCTACAATCTCGCCGTCGCGCTTGCCGAGTCCGGCCGAGATCACGACGCGATCGCGTGGTACGAGCGGACGCTCGCGCTCGTGCCCGATCACGATCTCGCCCGGCACCAGCTTGGCGTTCTGCAGGCCGCGGCCGCCGAACGGAACGCCGACCGCCTGATCGCCGCCGGCCGCGAACAGGAAGCGAGCGCGGAGTACGCGCACGCGCTCGCCCTCGATCCGACACGCGTGCACGCGCGCGCGGCGCACGGGATGCTGCTGCTGCAGCACGGCGATATCAAAGGCGCCGCGGCGGAGCTCGGCGCGGCCATGGACGGCGGGACGACCGACGCCGCAGTGCCGAACGCGCTCGCCTTCGTGCTGATGCAGACCGGCGACGCCGCGAAGGCCGCCAACGTGCTGACGGACGCGGTGGAAGCGCATCCCGACGACATCAACCTGACGCACAATCTCGCGCGGTTGCTGGCAACGGCGACCGATCCGCGGGTGCGCGACGGCGAGCGGGCGCTGCGCCTGGCGCTCGACGTGTGCAATCGGACGGGGAACCGCGATCCGCGCGCGCTCGACACCCTCGCCGCAGCGTACGCAGCCGCCGGCCAGATCGATCAGGCGCGCGCCACGGCGGCGCGCGCGGCGGCACGCGCACGCGAGCTCGGCGACGCGGCAGCCGCGGCCGAGATCGACGCGCACGCGCGCCGCTACGCCGCCGGGCCGCTCACCAGGTGAGCTGCTTGCTGACTTTGAACGTCTTCGGACCAAAGGTCACCGAAGGCGCGCTCTTCGCCTTGTGCGCGCCCCAGTAGAGAATCGCGCCGCCGGCGCTGGCGACAGCGAGGCCGGCGCCGCCGAGCGCGGTCTTCGATTCCTTCGACACTGCGCCCGAGACGAACTCGCCGCCGCTCGTGTGGAGAAATCCGTAGACTGCCATCGACATGCCGACCACGAAGAGGCCGGCACCCGAGACCAGGTAGGCCTTGTCGATCTTCACAGGTGGACGCTCCTCCTGCTGTCGCGGCTGCGTCTGCGCGGCCTTGGCGATGCTGTTCTGGAGGTCGCCGGCGAAACTCGGCGTGCTGAGGCCGACGATCACCAGGGATACAAGCGTTGGTCGCAGCAGCTTCATACCGCGCTCCTTCTGGATGGATCGAACGGGTTGTGTCGGGCGAATGGCGGTGATTGTATCCACGCATCCGACCGCGGGCAACCCTAATCCAGTACGGTTGCTCTCATTCGCTACAATACGCACCGTGCGCCGCCCCGCGACCGCTGCGCGTGCCCGTTGGCGGCGAGGTCTCCTCACCGTGCTGGCGGCGTGCGCTGCGGCCGTTGCGGCGGCGGGTTACTGGCTGGCAAGCTCCGGCCACGGTCGACGGCTCAATGTTCTGCTGATCACGATCGACACGCTGCGCGCCGATCATGTCGGCAGCTACGGGTACGCCGCAGCCCAGACGCCGTCGCTCGACCGCCTCGCGGCGCGAGGTCTTCGCTTCGCGCGCGCGACGACCGTCGCGCCGCTCACGCTGCCGGCGCATTCGTCGCTGATGACCGGCACCTTTCCGGCCTTTCACGGCGTCCGCGACAACGGCGGGTTCTATCTCGGCGACGATCACGCGACGCTGGCGACGGTGCTGCGCGACGCCGGATATCGCACCGGCGGGTTCGTATCGGCCTTCGTCCTCGACCACCGATGGGGCATTGCACGCGGATTCGATCGCTACTTCGACGATTTCGATCTCGCGAAGTACCGCGTCGATGCCGGTCTCGACGCCGTCCAGCGCCCGGCCGCCGAGGTCGTGGACAAGACGATCGAGTGGCTCGACCAGGACTCGGCGGCGCCGTTTCTCGCGTGGGTCCATCTCTACGAGCCGCATGCGCCATACGATCCGCCCGAACCGATCCGCGTCCGCTTTCCGCCGACGATGGCCGGCGCCTACGACGGCGAGATCGCCACTGCCGACATTCAAGTCGGGCGGCTCCTCGATCACCTCGCCGGCCGCGGCCGTCTCGATCGCACGCTGGTCGTCGTCCTTGGCGATCACGGCGAGTCGCTCGGCGAACACGGCGAGGAGCAGCACGGCTTCTTCGTCTACGACGCAGACATTCACATTCCGCTGATCGTCGCCGGGCCCGGCGTGCCGGTCCGCGTCGTCGACGACTCGGTTCGGATTGTCGACGTGATGCCGACGATCCTCGAACTGTTGCGGATCGCCGCGCCGAAAGCAGTCCAGGGCCGCAGCCTGCTGGGGCTTGTCCGCGGCGAGCGGCTCGATCTGGTGGCGATGTCGGAGACGTGGTATCCGCGGCATCACTACGGTTGGAGCGAACTGACGTCGATCCGCGACGGCCGGTACCATTTCATCGCCGCGCCGCGCCGCGAGCTGTACGACACGCAGACCGATCCGGGCGAGCTGCACGATATCGCGGCCGCCAATGCAAGCCGCGCCGATGCACTCCAGGGCGCGCTGCGGGCCTTCGTGGCCCAGACGTCAGCGTCGGGCCCGCAGACCGCGCCGCGACCCGTCGATCCGGACGTCGAGGAGCGATTGCGATCGCTCGGCTATGTCGGCAGCAGCATCAGCCCGCGGACGCTCGAGGAGCGGCCGCGCGGCGACCCGAAGGACAAGATCGATCTGTACAACCTGCTGAAGCAGGCGGGCCTCGACTCGGTCGAAGGGCGAATCGACGAGGGCATCGGCAAGGTACGGCGCGCGCTCGCCGCCGATCCGGAGATCGTCGAAGCGTACCTGATGCTCGGCAACATGCAGACGCGCGCAAAGCGCGATGACGCCGCGGTGGCCGCGTTTCGCCAGGCGCTCGTGCTCGACCCGGACAACCAGAATGCGGCGTTCAACCTGGCGCTCGCCTACAAGAACGGCGGCCGCACCGATGCGGCGGAAGCAGGATTCGAGCGCGTACTGGCGCTCAGTCCCCGCGACGCGAAGGCCCGCTACCAGCTGGCCGACATCTGGATGGGGCGCGGCGAGTTCAGCCGCGCAGAAACGCTCTTGCAGCGCGCTGTCGCCGACAACATCGAGCGGTCCGCATTCCAGACCAAGCTCGGCGAGTGCTACATCGAGCAGAAGCAGTACGACGCCGCGGAGCGCGCGCTGCGCGCAGCGTTGACGGACAAGCCGGACGCGCCGATGGCGCGCTACGATCTCGGCCTGATCCACGAAGCGCGCGGCGAGCCCGCGAAGGCGATCGTCGAGTACCAGGCGGAAGTCGCGCGAAATCCGAAGACCTACCAGGCGCAGTTCAATCTCGCCAAGCTCCTCAGCGCGGCGGGACGGAAAACCGAGGCGGTCGCGCATTTCGAAAAGGCCGTCGACGCGAACCCGGCGTTCGGCAGCGGTTACCTGTATCTCGCCAAGGCGCGCCTCGACGTCGACGATCTCGACGGGGCGGAGACGGCCGCGATCGCCGGCATCAAGCTGAAGCCCGGACTGGATATCGCGCCGCTTGGCCACTACGTGCTGTCCGACGTGTACTCCCGTCGTGGCCGTTTGAAGGACGCTGAGCGCGAAGCCGCCGAAGGGAGAAAGCTGGAGCAGCGGCGTGCGAGCTGACGCGTTACTGCTGTGCGCGGCGGTTGGCGTCGTCGGCTGCAGTGTTGGCTGCGGTGGGGCACGCGCGCCGGCGCCGCCGGTTGCGCCTCCCGAGCACGTCATCATCGTCACCATCGATACGCTGCGCGCCGATCGCCTCGGCTGCTACGGTAACGACCACGTCGCCACGCCCAACATCGATCGGCTCGCGCGCGAGGGCGCGACGGCGCCGGAAGCGACCGTGCCCGCGCCAATCACGCGACCGTCGCACATATCGATCTTCACGGGCCTCGATCCGGCGCAGCACGGCATCCGCGACAACATCTCGCGCGCGCTCGCGCCGGACGTCCCGACGCTCGCGGAAGCATTCAAGGCCGCGGGATGGGAAACGGCGGGGTTCGTGTCCTCGATCGTCTTGTCGGCGCAGTCGGGACTTGGCCGCGGCTTCGACGAGTTCTCCGATCGCTTCGACCTCGGACCCGACGCGCGAGACGAAGCGCGGTTCCTCGACATTCTCGAGAAGCGCGGCGACGTCGCGATCGGCGAGGCGATTGCGTGGCTCGAGCGCCACGCCCGCGCGCGCACGTTCGTCTGGGTGCACCTCTACGATCCGCACGCGCCGTACGAGCCGCCGGAGCCGTACGCGTCGCGCTACGCCAGCCAGCCGTACGACGGCGAAGTCGCGTGGACCGACGAACTCGTCGGACGGCTCGACACCGCGCTGTCGCGGCTCGGCATTCGCGATCAAACGCTCATGACCTTGACCGCGGATCACGGGGAGGCACTCGGGGAGCACGGAGAGCCGGTCCACGGCTTCTTTCTCTACCAGGCCACGTTGAGGGTGCCGCTGCTCATGCGCGGACCGGGCATCCGGGCGGGGACGCGGATTCCCGTCGTCGCGCGCAGCGTCGACATTTTTCCGACGCTGCTCGATCTGGCCGGCGTCGCGGCGCCGCGGACGACGCATACGCTCTCGGGCAGGAGCCTGGTGCCGGCAATCCATGGCACGCCGTCGCTCGACGAGGCGCCGGCCTTCGCCGAATCACTGACCCCGCGCATCCACTACGGCTGGAGCGATCTGCGTAGCATTCGCGACGGGCGGTGGAAGTTCATCCGCGCGCCGCGACCCGAGCTCTACGATCTGGCGCGCGATCCCGGTGAGTCGCGCAACGTCGTCCAGGACGAGCCGGCGCGCGCGCGAGCGCTCGGCGCAGCGCTCGATCGGCATCTTCTCGGGGAAGAGTCGGCCGGCTCGCGACCGGCGCCGCCAGGCGATCTGCCGGCGGACCTCGTCGAGAAGCTCGGCGCGCTCGGCTACGTGAGCGGCGGCAATGTCGATCGCACGTCGCCCGGCGCGGATCCGAAGGACAAGGTCGAGGACTACAAGGTCCTCAACGCGATCCTGCACGACGGGCTGACGCGGCTTCGCGACCGCGACTTCGCCGAGGCGGCTGCGCGTTTCCGTACTCTGTCGTCGCGAGGCATCGACAGCTTCGAGGCGCACTACTACTACGGGCAGGCGCTGGTCGGACTGCGGCAGTGGCGGGCGGCAGCGGGCGAGTTCGATCGCGCGATCCCACGGCTGCCTGGCTTTGCCGCGTCGTACTTGATGCTTGCCGAGTGCAACGTCGCCGCCCGCGACCGGGCCGGTGCGATCGAGGCGTTGCGTCGCGGTATTGCAGCGATTCCCGCCGATCCGCGGCTGCACCGCCGGCTCGGCGACCTGTATCGCGACGCCGGCGACTATCAACAGGCGCTCGTCGCCTTCCGTGACGCAATCGCGCGAGACGCGGGCGAGGCGTCACAGTGGAACTCGGTTGGAATGATTCTGGGCGCGGGCGGGGAACTCGGCGAGGCCGAGCACGCGTTCCGCGAAGCGGTGCAGCGCGATCCGCGCGAGGCCCGCTACACGTTCAATCTGGCGCTGACGCTCGAGCGGGAACACCGCGCCGACGAGGCGGCCACGTGGTTCCGCAAGACGCTGGAGCTCGATCCGAAATTCACCGCAGCGAGAGCGAAACTGCAACATCCGTAGGGGCTTGGGGCTTGGGGCTTGGGGCTTGGGGCTTGGGGCTTGGGGCTTGCTGTCGTCCCCGTCCCCAGTCCCCAGTCGCCTAGTCCCCTAGTCCCCTCGTGCTCTCAGAACTTGATGCGCGCTCCGAGTTGCAGACGTCTCGGATAGATGTACCGTGACGGTACGCCGAACGACGATGCCTGGTCGCCGCGCCGGCTCAGCACGTTCTCGCTCGTATCGGCGTTGGTCAGGTTGAGTGCGTCGACGAACAGATCGATCGCGGCGCCCGCAGGGCTGAGCACAAACGTTTTCTGGACCCGCGCGTCGATCAGATCGAGGCTCGGCACGCGACGGGTTCCGTCCAGCGGCTCCATATAGATCGTCGGCCGCGCCGGGAATCCGAGACCGCCGACGCGAATCTGCCGCGCCCACGGCCTGCCCGTCTGGTGCTGCAGGTTGCCGGACAGCTGGAACCCGTACGGCAGGCGATAGATCACCTGCGCTTTCGCCACGACCGGACGATCGCCGATCAGCAAGGCGTCGGTGTTGACGAAATCGTTCTGACCGCCTTGACACGCGCTCCCGCAGCCCACACGACCGAATCCTCCGGACGTGCCGGTCTGCGCCGACGCGGCACCCAGCGTGCTCGAGGGTTCTCGCCCCTCCGACTTCGACAGGACGAGCGACAGCGTCCCCTGCCAATTGTGGGACATCCGTTTCGTGCCTGTGATCGTCACGCCGTTGTAGCGGCTGTACAACCCGGCCACGTTCGTCATCTGAAACAGGCTCTGGCTGAACGGCGTGAGCAGCCTGAACACCGATACCGTCTTGCCGCTCGCCTCCACGCCCTGATTGTCGACGTACGGGACTTGTGCGTATGTTCCGCCGATGTCCTGCCACCCCGGATAGTCGTAGCCTCGCTTGTAGACGTAGTTCACCTGGAGGCCCAGGTTGGCGGCGAGCTCCTGCTCGACCTGGAAGATCGCTTCGTGCGAGTAGGGATCGTCGTAGCCGTGATCGATCGTCAGGTTGTCGCTACTGCTGACGACCGAGAAGTTCGTACGCGCGCCCGTGCTCGTGATGTCGAAGAGGTACTTCGGCGTGATCGACGGGATCGCGGCCGTGAAGTCGTTCAGGAAGATCCCGCGGTAGAGCAGTCCGTAGTACCCCTTGACCACGGTGCGGCCCGAATCGTTGACTTTCCACGTCGCACCGGCGCGCGGTGACACGACATTCCAGTGATAGACGTCGTCGTTGCCCGGTGAGAACTGTCCGGTCTCGATCGCGTTGGCGTCGAGGACCGGGAACGACGGGTATTTCGCCTGGCTGTGGTCGTAGCGCAGGCCCAGATTGAACGTGACGACGTTGCCCAGGCGGTACGTGTCGTCGGCATACACGCCGACGCTGCGAATGAGACCGCCGGAATGGTAGGGCAGCCGCGTGTAGCCGTATGACTGCTTGCCGCCGACGATGTAGAGGTAGTCGTTGAAGCCGAGTATCGCGTCGCGGCCGCCGCCGCTGTACTGGACGCCCAGCTTCAGATCGTGGCTGCCGCCGAGGAACCGGTCGGCGAGGTGCGAGATCTTGCCGCTCACGCCGGTCCGCCACGTCTTGGCATCGCCCCACGACGAGATACCGCCGGTGATCTGGCCGGTGTCGTTGTTGATGATGCGTGGCTGTACGCGCGGCTCGCCCTCGATCAGCGGATCGGTGGAATCCTTGCCGTAGTACCCCGCGAGCCGCGCCTCGATGAAGGTCTTCGACGACAGGACGCCGGTGTAGACGAGGTTTGGCGTCGGGTTGTCGCCGTGGCCGATGTTGACCGTGCTCGGCGCGGTGACGGCCGAGGGGACGCCCGGAAAGCTCCAGTAGTCGTTGTGGTAGCCGTGCATCAGCCGATGGTTGTCGGTGATGTTGTAATTCAGCTTGTAGAACACCCGGCGCGACGTCGACTTGGCTGGAAACGCCGGATCGGTGCCGGGCTGCGAGTCGAAGTCGTTCTGATACTCGAACGATCCGAAGAACCAGAACTTGTCGCGGACGATCGGCCCGGAAATCTGCCACGTGGTGTCGCGCCACTGGTCGCGGTTGTACGGCAGACCGCCGGCCGGGCAATCATCGACGCCCGCGCATTCCTGTTCGACCGTCGTGTTGCGGCTGGTCAGGTTCTGCGACTGGTGGTAATACGTGCCGTCGCCGTGGAAGGCGTTGGCGCCCTGGCGGGTCACGACGTTGAACACCGCGCCCATCACGTTCCCGTACTCGGCCGAGGCGCCGAGCTGCAGCACTTCGATTTCCTGGATGGCGTCCGCATTCGGCCATGGCCAGGCCGTGCCGCCGGTCGGCGCCGACAGATCCGTACCGTCGATCGCGTACACGTTGTCGTTGGTCGTGCTGCCGAGCGTCGTCGCGCTGGTCGACGATCCGACCGTTGACGTCGCGCTTACGCCCGGCGCCGAGTTGACCAGATCGAAGAACGAGAAATGCCTGATCGGCGCCGCCGCGACCCACTCCTTGTTGTAGTTGGTGCTCACCGTCGTCGAGGCGAGATTCACCACCGGGGACTCGCCGGTGACCGTCACCGTCTCGCTGATCGTGCTGACCTTCATGGAGATTTTCAGCTCGATAACGGCGCCGACGCCGACAGGAATGCCTTCACGCCGCAGGCCCGCGAATCCCTGCAGCGTGTACTCGAGGGAATACTCGCCTGGAGGCAGCGCAGGAAACCGGTAGGCGCCGGTCTCGCTGGTGACAACTGTTGGCGCGCCGGGTACGCCCGACCCGCGTATCGTGACCGTGACGCCGGGTAGAACGGCGCCGGATTCGTCCGTGACGGTACCGACGATCTCGCCCGTCGTGCGTTGCGCGAGCGCCGGCGCTGCGATGCCGAGCAGCACGAGCAGCAAGAAGACCTGCCCTATCACGCGTCGCCGCATGCTGTCTCCCCCCCTTGAATCTGTCCGCGAAATCTGTCGCCGACCCTGGGAAAACAAAGAAGACGGCTCGAACGTTATAAATCCGAAATTTCGCGGACTCTACGCTTCGCGATCCGTTCTGTCAAGCGATTGCGCACGCGTACGCGCCGGATCTCGCCGCGCTCGCGTTCACTGCTGGCGCAGGAGCGGCATCGCGCGGCGCTGCAGGACCTCCTGAACGGCGCGGTGCGCCTCGAGCATTGCCGCGTCGGTGTGCGGGCTTGCCGCAGCGTCGGAATTCGCGATCGTGATCAGACCGAACGGCCGCCGGCCGCGCACGCACGGCCGCTCGTCGGTCGACGTATAGACCCACTCGAGCGGATCGTAGAGCGGGTTATAGGTGTATGAGTATCCGTGCGGCCACCGGTTGACGGCGATGGCGATGATGTCCCGCGCCGGATCGAACCCGCCGCCGCCGAGCGTGCGCGCGAGCTGATCGCGGATCTTCCGTTCGAACGTCTCGAAGGTCGTGCTCAGCAGATCGGCGCGGCCGATCCGGTGCTGCTCCTTGCGCGGCTTGCCCGGCGACATCGGATATCGCGTCATGTGCAGGACGATCGGCTCGTCGGGTGCCTGTGGATGCCGCAGATCGCCGAGGCCCACGGCCTCCGGCAGCTCGACACCCGTGTGATACATCGTCGGCGACGTTACGCTCGTGACACCCAGCTTCTCGAACGCCTTCCAGTTCCGCACCGCGACGCTCGTGTAGACGAGTGGACCCTTGACGCCGAAGGCGAGCGACTCCCTCTGCGCCGGCGGCAGATCGGGCACGAGGTACGGAATCAGCATGTTCCAGCACGCCAGGACGACGGCGCGCGAGCGGACGCGATATGTCTTTCCGCCGCGCACGTAGCTGGTCACGACCTCGGTCGCCGTCGACGCGTCGCCGGCGTGCTGCACATGCACCACTGTGCTGTTGAGGCGCAGTCGCGCAGTCTGTCCCGTGCGATCGAGCACGCCGTAATCGACGTGCGCCGCGCCGACATCTTCCATCGACGATCCGGGCACCGCGGCCGGCACGAGCCACCGCACGAGCAGCCGTGCGATGGTCGCGTTGCCGTCGGGGAAGTGGACGGTCGGTCCGCCGCCCGGGCCGATCTGCCGGCCGTGATGACCGCCGGGGAGATCGGCAAGCAATCCCTTTGGGTTCGCCTCGAGGTTCATGCCGGAAAATCCTGGCAGGCCTTCCTGCCACGCGAACAGCGCCGGGAAGCAGTCGACGCCGACGCAGAAGTTCCCCGCACCCTGGTTGCGGAAGAACCACAGCACCTGCTTGTCGACCTTCACGAGGTTGAGCAGGAAATCTTCGTAGCTGATCGTCGCGAGGCGCAGCTTCTTTTCCGCAGACGAGAGGCCGGGCAGGTAATCGGGGTGCGCGCCGGCGTAGAGACGCAGCATGTCGGCGCGCGCGTGGGGCGAGAGCGGTGTCCGCGCGAGTTCGTCTTCGCTGTAGGCGCGGCCGCGGCCGCCGCCGCCGCCGGCGCCGCGAACCACGAGCCTGTCCACGCCCCAGGTCTCGCGGTCGAAGAAGCTGGCCTGCGCGGTGAGTCCAAGCGAGTGGTACAACGAGCGATTCTTGTCGTTGGTCGAGAGAAACCGATCGATGTCGATGCCGATGTCGTGGATGACCGCGCGCGCGTGCTCGTTGTAGCGATCCCACGACTCGATGTTGAGCGTGCCGCCGTTCAACGCCAGCATGCGGCCGTTGTAGGTGAACTCGTTGCGCTTCGCGTGGCCGCCGAAGTCGTCATGGTTGTCGAGGACGAGCACTTTCGCGCCGCGGCCGACCTCGCGGATGAAATAGTACGCCGCCGACAGTCCGCTCAGCCCGCCGCCGACGATCACGAGGTCGTAGGTTTCATCGGTGGCGATCGCCCCGGTGAGATCCCACGGCCGCTCGCGCAGCTGGTGTGCGACCTCGAACGAGCCGGGATGGCTGCCGCGCATGCCGACGCGCGTCGGCGGGTAATAGTCGGCCGCCTGCTCCGGCGCGGCGTCCTGCGCTCGCGCGAGCTCGGGCGCGAGCACGGATCCGGCAACGGTCAACGCTACGCCGTTCAGGAAATCGCGGCGCGTGATCGGCCGATCGAGACCAAGACGACGATCGTCGGTGTCCATTAGCGGCGATTGTATGCGCGGTGCGACTCAGTCCGTGACTCGACGTTCGATCAGCTCGTTGACGGCGCGGTACGCCTGGTCGATCGCCTGGTCGGTGTAAGCCGCTGCGGCGGCGTCGGAATTGGCGATCGCAATCTGCCCGAACGGCTTCCGGCCGATTTCGCAGGGTGCCTGCCCCTGCGGCCAATCGGGATCCCAGAGCGGGTTGTACTCGTACGCGTAGCCGTGCGGCCAGCGGTTGACGGTGATCGCGTCGATGTCGCGCGCCGGATCGAACCCGCCGTCCTTCAGCACGCGCGCGAGCTGATCGCGGATGCGCCGTTCGAAGGTCTGAAATGTCGTCGTGAGCAGCTCGACGTGGCCGGCGCGCTGCTGGTCGCGGGCCGGCAGCCCCGGTTTGCACGGCGTCCGCGTCATGCGAACCAGGATCGACTGATCCGGCGACTTCGGCGTCGGGTCGTAGCCGCCGATCACCGTTGGCTGTTCGAGCCTCACGCCCGTGTGATACATGCCCGGCGTCGTCGCGCCGCTGATGCCGAGCGTGTGGAACGCGCGCCAGTTCCTGAGCGCGACGCTCGTATAGACGAGCGGCACCTTGACGCCGTACTTGAGCGCCTCTTTCTGTGCGTCGGGCAGCTCAGGACAGATGTACGGAATCATCATGTTCCAGCAGGCGAGCACGACGCTTTTCGCGCGCACGACTTGCAGCTTCTTGTCGCGCGAGTAGGTCACCTCGACGTCCCGCGGCGAGGTCGAGGCTGGGTCGTGGCGGACGCGTACCGCGGTGCTGCTCAATCGGATCCGGATCGGCGACCAATCGCGATCGAGCGTGCTGTAGTCCAGTTTCGCGAGGACGCTGTCCTCGGCGGTTTTCCCTGGCAGCGCATCGGGAAGGAGCGCGCGGACCAGGAGGCGGGCCACCGACGCGTTGCCGTCGGGGAAGTGGAAGTTGTAGCGCGGCTTCGGCGTCGCGTCGCCGCGCGCGGTGAAGCTCATTCGGCCCGTGGCCGCGGCGTCGAGGTTCATCCCGTCGAAGCCTGGATAACGATAGGCCCAGCACTCGAGGGCGCCGACGGCGTCGATGCCGATCCCGTACAGTCCGTGCGTCCTCGGTTGATAGAACGGGATCACGCCCGGATGCACCTTGACGAAGTCGAGCAGGAAGGTCTTGTAGCTGATTCTCGACAGCTTGTCCTTCTTCTCGTCGTTCGAAAGGCCGGGCATGTAGTCGACCTTCGCGGTCTCGAGACGCGCGATGTCTCGCTGGACCTCGGGCGCGAGCGGCGTCCTGGCGAGAAAGTCCTGCCATGTGATGCCCGAATCACCGCGGCCGCGTCCCTGGCCGGGCGTGCCGACGACCAGGCGATCGACGCCGAAGGTTTCCTTGTCGAAAAAGTACGAAGGCTTCAGCGCCTGGAAGATCGTGCGGTCGGCGGCCTTGCCGGCCGCCGCCGCAAGCGCCTCCGGCTCGATGCCGATCGCCGACATCAGGCCGCGCGCCTCGGTGCTGTACGGGAACGGCGACTCGATCCCGGCGGTGCCGCCGTTGGCAATCCACAACCGGCCGCCCGGGCGGAACTCGTTCCGCTTCGCGTGGCCGCCGAAGTCGTCGTGGTTGTCGAGGATCAAAATCTTTGCGGATCGGGCCGTTTTCGCGCGGTAAAAGAAGGCCGCCGCGAGCCCGCTGATGCCGCCGCCGACGACGACCAGATCGTATCGCTCCTTCGTGTCGAGAGGCTGTCCCGCGCGCTGCCAGAATCGGCTGTCTCGCAGCGCGTGCGACACGTCGAAGGATCCGTCGTGGCTGCCGCGCATGCCAGTCAGCGCTGGCGGGTAATAGCCCGTCGCATCCTGCGCGAGCCCCGCGGCCTCGAGCAGCAGTTCGCCGCCGGGGATCTCGCGCAACACGGCCGCGCTGATCGTCGAACCCATGCCGATCGCGACGCCGTTCAGGAAATCGCGGCGTGTGATCGGCCGATTCATGCCCAGGTCGCGGTCTGCGCGCGCGTCGTCGTCGTTCGACATGGTCATGCCGTCGCCTCACGTGCGGTCCGTCGTCCGCGTGTGAACAGGATCCAGCCGAGCGCCGTTGGTGCGACGACGCCGACAATCATCTTCGTCTCGAACACAGGAACGCTCGTCACGTCGGCCGTCGGCAGAAAGGCGGCCGCAAGGCCGACGATCGTCGCACAGATCCCAACCACGCCGGCGGCACGCGCCGCAACGCCGAGCTGGGGTGTCTTGAGCAGCGCGACGAACAGGTACACGAACGGAATGAGCTGAATCACGACCGCCGACTTCAGCAGCACCTGGTAGGCCTCGGAAACGCTCGATCCGGCGAACGAGACGGCAGTGAAGACCGCGGCCAGTACCGCGCAGGTGGTCAAGGCAATGTGCGGCGAGTGCCAGCGAGGGTGCACGCGGCCGAGCAACGGCGGAAGCGCGCGCGTCAGCCCGGCGACGAACGGAATTCGCGACGAGCCCGCGAACCACGCCGATGCGGCGCCACCAGTGGCGAGGCCCATCACGATGGCGAGCGGAACGATCACCCAGCCAATGTGCGCGGTGTCCGCCCCCGCAGCGACCGCCTGCATCACGCCTTGAATCACGCCGAGCTGATTCACCGGCACCAGCCACAGCACCGCACCGGTCACGAGCATGTACGAAAGGATCGAGACGCTGCCGGCGATCACAATCGCCGGCCCGAGATCGCGCCGCGCATCATGAATCTCGTCGCCCATCGTCGACGCGAGCTCGATGCCGACCAGCGCATTGCACATCACCGCAAAGCTGGCGGCCATCTCCCAGCTGACGCCGGTGAGCGCCGGCGCGTGCGGCGCGACGCCGGCGGCCTTCGCGGCGACGGCCGCGGCGAGGACGAGGCCGACGCTCAGAAAGGCGCTCGCACCGCCGACATTCTGAATCCACTTGCCGATCGTCAAGCCGCGAACGTTCGCCGCGGCGATCAGCGCCAGCCAGCCGAACGAGACCGCTGCCACGAATGATTTCTGCGCCACCAGATCGGCGGCGCGCGCGGATCCGCCGGCGAATGCGAAGATTCCGGCCATGTAGATCAACAGCACCGGAACATAGAACAGGTTATTGGTCCAGTAGCACCAGCCGCACAGGAAACCGTGCGCCTCGCCGCACGCCATGCGCGTCCACAAGTAGATCCCGCCTTCGCCCGGATGACGACGAGCGAGAATCACCACGGCGATCGCTTCGGGCAGGAAGAAGGTCGTGAAGGCGAGCGCCCAGAGCACGAGCGAGGCCCAGCCGTAGACCGCGACCGGCGGCACGTTGTTGATGTTGACGATGGCGACGACCTTTAAGAGCACCAGGTCCCACCGCCCCAACGCCCGTGGTACCGACGCCGCCGCGCTCACGCCTCCGCTCGCCGCCGTCATTCACCGCTCGAAGACGACACGGCCGGCGAGCAACGTCATCTCGACCCGGAGCCTCGACAGCGCATCGGGGTCGGTGGTCGTGGGGTCGGCTGACAGCACGGCGAGATCCGCCCACTTGCCCGGTTCGATGCTGCCTCGATTCGATTCGTCGCCCGAGGCGATGGCGCCGCCCAGTGTGTAGGCGCGCAGCGCTTCGCCGATCGTGATCGCCTGCTCCGGCGCGAGCGGCTGTCCGTCGCCGTCGCGGCGCGTCACCGCCGCCTCCATCCCGGTCAGCGGGTTGTCGTCCTCGACGACCGGCGCATCCGAAGACAACGCCACGCGCACACCGGCGTCGAGCATCGCGCGGATGGGATAAGTCCGCGGCAGAAATCCGTCGGGCAGGCAGGCGCGGAAGTTGCGGCCGAGGGCACGGAGGAAGATCGTCTGCGGCGCGGCGATGACGCGCAGCGCCGCGGCGCGCGCGACCTGATCCGCCGTCGGGACGCCGAAGTGTTCGATGCGGTGCGCGAGTCTTCGTGGATGCGGCCCGAGGCAGCCGTAAATCCCGAGCACCTGCGCGATCGCGACGTCGCCGATCGCATGGGTTGCGATGCGCCAGCCGGCGTCGTGCGATTCGCGGCACAACTCCCGCAACTCGGCGTCGTCGAATCGGAGGAGGCCGCGCTGCCGCGCGTGGCGGTAGTCGGCGCTCAAGGCCGCAGTCCCGCCGCTCAGACCGCCGTCGGCGAGGAACTTGACCGTGTCGACGCGCAGCATCTCCGAGACCGTGCGATCCGGCAACGGAACGGCCGTCGCATCGCCGTCGACTTTCCGCAGGGGCATCACGTTGACGCGCGCCGCCAAACCGCCGCCGGCGTCGAGCGACCGGTACGCGGAGAGCAGCGCCGGCGACACGCCGCAGTCGGCGGTCGAGGTGATCCCGAGCGAGAGTTGGTGGCGAAGCGCCGAGTCGATCATCGCCTGGTAATCGGCTGCACTCGGCGACGGCAGAACCCGGTTGATGAGGCCCATGGCCGTTTCGTGGAGGAGGCCGTTCGGTGCGCCGCTCTCATCGCGCTCGATGGCGCCGCCGGCAGGCGCCGGCGTGTCGCAGGTGATCGACGCGCGCGCCAGCGCCGCGCTGTTGACGGCGTAGATGTGTCCGCAGGTGCGCGTCAGCGCGATCGGTCGATCGAGCGAGGCGCGGTCCAGGTCGTGCCGCGTCACCATGCGCCGCTCGGCAAGCGCCGCTTCGTTGAATCCCCGGCCGAGGACCCACGTCGACGGCGGCACCCGGTCGCACGCGCGGCGCACGTTGTCGACGATCTCGTCGACGCGGGTTGCGCGGCGCAGGTCGAGCATCGACGTCAACAGGTGACCGATTTTCCAGACGTGCGCGTGCGCGTCGTTGAAGCCGGGAATGAGCGTGCGGCCGCCGAGATCGATCCGACGCGCGCGGCCGTTCATCGAGCGCGCCAGATCAGCGGCGTCGCCGGCTGCGGCGATCCGTCCGTCACGAATCGCAACGGCCGTGGCAGTCGCTGGCGTTCCCTGCGTCAGCACCCGGGCGTTGTACAGCAGCAGGTCGCTCAACCCGCATCACCTTAGGCGGGAGCCGCCACCTGCGTGACGCACACGCTCTCGATCGCGCGGCCGACGACGGCCAGGCCTTCGCGCAGCATGTCTTCGGGCATGACGAGCGGCGGCAGCAGGCGAACGCAGTTGCTGTACAACCCCGCGCGCATCACGACGACGCCGCCCGAGACCGCCTCGCGAACGATCTGCAGCGTCTGCTCCGGCGCGATCGGCTCTTTCGATCGGCGATCGCGCACGAACTCCGCCAGCATCATCGGTCCGAGCCCGCGGACGTCGCCGACGACCGGAAATCGTGCGGCCCAACCGACCATCACGTCACGCATGACGTCGCCCAGCCGGCGCGCGTGCGCGAGAAATTCCGGACGCCGCATGATCGTCAACGCTTCGATCGCCGCGGCGCACGCGACTGGACTGCCGCCGTACGTGCCGCCGACGCCGCCGAGTTGCGCGGCATCCAGAATCTCGGCGCGACCGGTGACGGCCGCGATCGGCATCCCGGCGCCGAGCGCCTTCGCGCTGGTGATGAGATCCGGAACGACGTCGTAGTGCTCGATCGCGAAGAGACGTCCGGTGCGCCCCATGCCGCACTGGACTTCGTCGGCGATCATCACGATGCCGTGCTGCGTGCACCGCTCGCGGATGTGCCGGAGAAATCGCGGCGGCACCGGCACGAACCCGGCTTCGCCCTGCACCGGCTCGATGATCATCGCCGCAACCGCCGCCGGATCGACCTGCGAGACGAGCGCCTTGTCGAACTGGCGAATCGCGATGTCGAGATAGTCGTGCTCGGTAAGGCCTTCCGGAATGCGATAGAGATCCGGGACCGGCAGCCGCACGATCTCCGGCGCGAACGGACCGAAGCCGGCCTTGAACAGCCCGTACTTGCTCGTCAGGCTGAGCGTGAGCAGCGTCCGGCCGTGGTATCCGCCTTCGAAGCAGACGATCGCGGGGCGGCCGGTGTACTTCCGCGCCAGCTTGACGGCGTTCTCCACCGCTTCGGCGCCGCTGTTGGCGAGGATCGTCTTCTTTGCGAACCCGCCCGGCGTCGCCTCGTTCAACAACTCGGCGAGGCGGACGTAGGGCTCGTAGGTGGTCACCAGCGCGCAGGTGTGGATGTACTTCGCCGTCTGATCCTGGATCGCGCTCACGACGCCCGGATGACAATGCCCGACCGCCGCCATGCCAAGGCCACCGGCGAGATCGATGAGCGTGTTGCCGTCGACGTCGAAGATCAGTCCGCCGTCGGCACGTTCGACGACGACATCGGTCGCGCGGCCCAGGCCGGCTGGGGCCGCGGCGGCGCGGCGGGTGAGCAGGGCACGAGCGCGCGGTCCCGGAATCTCGGTGTGCAGCCTGATGTGAGACGCCGCGTGCTCTCGTGATGCGCCGCGGACCGGCTTGTCGGCGCTCAGGACCAGCAGGACGCTGTAGTTGTCGCACGCCGGATCGGTGAGGTAATGCTCGAGCAGCGCGCGTGGCTCGAAGCCGACGCCGATCTGCATCGAGAGCGTCGAGTCTCGAATCGTGCCGTCGACGACGCCGCGATAGTACGCCTGCGCCGGCATTCGATCCTTCACCGCGCCGTAATCGCGGATCATCCCCGCGGTGACCTGTCCCTTCAACCCAAGGCGCCAGACGGCTTCCTGCCTCGCGGCGTACAGCGCGGTCCCCAGCCCGCGCCCGCGGTACTCCGGGCGGACGCCGACGTCGGCGCCGTAGAGCCAGTCGCCGCGCGGATCGTGCGAGGTGAGCCACCCGCCCTGGATGATGTCGGCAAAGGTGTGGTCGATGTGCTCGAAATCAAACTGCAGCCGAAGCGTCGTCGTCGCGCCGACGACCGTGTCGCCGTCGAGCACGACGAACTGGCCGTCGGGAAACAACTCGAGATGCTTCAGGTAGTGACGCTGCTTGAAGCGTTCGGCGTCGGCGAGCGTGGGGAAGCAGACGCGCTGAAGTTCGTCGAGTTGCAGCGCGTGCTCCGGCCGCGTGTGGAGAACGACGAGACCGTCGGCCAGCTTGCGGTAATACCACATGGACGGGGGAGAGCAGACTGTTATCTAAACGGTGCACCGTGTCAACACGCGTGCAACGTCGCCGCACGAGAACAGCACGGCACGAGATTCGCTAGGTTCTCGCCACACCACCGGAAACTCGCGCGCGGCCGATGGTTCCGCGCGCGAGCGATCACAGATTTGCCTGGTGGGTGGCGAATTCGAGAATCGCTGGGTCACCATGGGTGCATGGGTGCGGTATCGGCGTGGACGCGTGGTATACGGCGGCAGGATCGCGCGGGCGCCATTCGCCGCGTGGCTGACGACGCCGGAGGGCGGCGCCGCGCTCGACGAGGCGGCGGCGCGCATCCGCATCCGGTTGCTCGCCCGCGCGCGGGCGGCACGCCGTCTGTGGCGCCGGCTCGCGGCAGCGGCGCGCGACGCGCAGGTAGCCGCCATCGTCCAGAGCGAGATGGACGCGTATCCTGGCCGCATCCAGGAACTCGCGTACGCCGAGGGCCTGCCGCGGGCCGGCGTCGATCTGCATCGCCTCGTGGTGGTGCCGCGCGCGCTCGTCAATGGCGCCGCGTATGGCGCGCTCGGCCGACGGCTTCGCGCGGTTCAGACCTTCGCGTCACTCGAAGGCGGCGACGCGCTCCAGGACTTCTTCGTGGCCACGGTCATCTCCGACGCGGACGCCGCGATCGCCGGCGCGGCACCGACGGTGAAACGGCCCGTCGCGCTCGGCAGCGACTGGATCAGCGTCGGCCTCGACGGCGCGTTCGTGTGGCGTCTGCCGCTGCTGAACGAACCGCCTTGGGACGGCCACCACTACGTGCTGGAAGTGACCCGCGATCCGATTACGCGGGCGGTGCGAAAAGGCGTGGCGGCTGCGGTCAGCCGGATTGACGCGTCGCTGAAACCGCTGTCCCGCGTCGACCGCAACGAGATTCTCCGCCGCGCCCTCCGCGGCGCCTGACCTCGTTGTTTCAAGACTCGTAGCGGCTCTACGTAAACGGGGGCAGGCCCTACGTCAATCCCCCTCGTCCTCGAGCAGCCGCTCGAGGGTTTTCACCAGCGCCCGGTGTTCGCGCGCGCGCAGCCGCGACAGCGGCAGCGGCCGCGCCGTCATCCGCCGCAGCAACTGTGCGCGCAGGCGCGACCCGGTCGGCGTCAGCTGCACCACCTTCACGCGCCGGTCGGCGGGCGAGGGGCGACGCTCGACGATGCCGCGCTGCTCGAGCCGATCGATCAGCCCGGTCACGTTCGAGGCATCGCACTGCAGCACCTCGGCGAGACGGCGCATCGGCAGCGGCTCGTCCGGCTCGATGAGATGCAGCAGGTGACACTGGACCGGCGACAACCCGAACGGCTCGCCCCACGTCGGCAGGTGCTCGCGCTGCGCGAAGAAGAAGCGCATCAGCAGTTGCCAGGCCCGGCACGCATCCTCACTCTGCTTCACGGCGTCCATTATAGTTGATGAGATACATGTTTGATATTCTCAACTAGATAGTTGACATTATCAAGTAATAGGGGGTACGCTGGTGTCACTATGAACAGGCTCAGAGTCATCCCGCTGGACGACACGGTCGTGTTCCCGGGCATGGCGGTCACCTTGACCGCCGACGTCGGCAGCGACACCCGGGTGCTGCTGGTGCCGCGGCAGGACAATACATATGCAAAGGTCGGCGTCGAAGCCGAAGTCGCCGAACGTGTCCGCGTCCCCGGCCGCGGCGTTGCCGTGTCGGTGATGCCGTTGCATCGGGCGGTGCCAGGCGCCGCAGCGGCTGATCCCGACGGCGTGCTGCGCGTCGACGTCGAGGCCAAGCCCGACAGCGTTCCCGCGGCGAGCCTTACCCACGAGCTCGAACGCGAGTATCGCGCCGTCGTCGACGAGATCCTCGAGCTGCGCGGCGACGATGGACGCATTCGCGCCTTCGTGAGGTCGATCACCGAGCCGGGCGCGCTCGCCGACACGGCCGGCTATTCGCCGGATCTGAATTACACGCAGAAGCGCCAGCTGCTCGAGGCCGTCGACGTCGTCGAGCGGCTCGAGCTCGCGGTCCGCTTCCAGCGCGAGCGGCTCGCCGAGCTGCAGGTGCGCAAGCGGATCCACGATGACGTCGAAGACGGTGCGCAGAAACAGCAGCGTGAGTATTTTTTGCGGCGGCAGATGGAAGCGATTCGCAAGGAGCTCGGCGAAACCGACGGTTCGGCCGCCGACCAGTACCGCGACAAGATTGCCGCGGCGCAGATGCCCGACGCGGTGCGGCAGCACGCTGAACGCGAGCTCGATCGTCTCGAGCGGATGGGCGACGCGAACGCCGAAGCAGCGATGATCCGCACCTATCTCGACTGGCTGCTCGCCGTGCCGTGGGCGAAGCGGTCAGACGAGCGGCTCGATCCAGTGTCGGCGCGCGACGTCCTGGACGCGGATCATGAAGGTCTCGACGATGTGAAGCGCCGCATCACCGAATACCTGGCCGTGCGCAAGCTCCGCACCGAACGCGGCATGACCGAGAATCGCCGCTCGGGTGTCATCCTGACGTTGATCGGACCTCCGGGAACCGGAAAGACGTCGATTGGCGAGTCGATCGCCCGGGCGACTGGCCGGCAGTTCGTCCGCATGTCGCTCGGCGGCGTGCGCGACGAAGCCGAGATCCGTGGTCATCGCCGGACCTACATCGGCGCGCTGCCGGGCCGCCTGGTTCGCGCGCTGCGCGACGCCGGGACGATGAACCCGGTGATCATGCTCGACGAAGTCGACAAGATCGGGGCCGACTGGCGCGGCGATCCGTCAGCCGCGCTGCTCGAGGTCCTCGACCCGGCGCAGAACCACGCGTTCCGCGATCACTACCTCGACGTCGAACTCGATCTCTCGCAGGTGCTGTTCATCGCCACCGCGAACGTCGCGGACACGATACCGCCGGCGCTCTTCGACCGCATGGAAGTGATCCGCTTCGACGGCTACACGACCGACGAGAAGGTCGCGATCGCACGGCGGCACCTCTGGGCCAGACAGATCGAGCGCAACGGGCTGCGCAGCGACGAGGCCACCGTCGACGACTCGGTGCTCCGCGTCGTCGTCGCCGAGTACACGCGCGAAGCCGGCGTTCGTCAGCTCGAGCGCGAGCTTGGCACGCTCGTCCGGCGGACGGCGACCGGGATCGCGTCGGGCGCACGTGGCGCGCCGGTCGCTGTCGATCTCGCGGCAGTTCGCGAGGCGCTCGGCCGCCCGAAGGTGTTTCACGAAGCGGCGATTCGGACGGCCGTTCCTGGTGTCGCGACCGGGCTGGCGGTCACCGGCGTCGGCGGCGACGTGTTGTTCGTCGAAGCCGCGACGATGGCCGGCGGCGGCGGGCTCGTGCTCACCGGGCAACTCGGCGACGTGATGCGCGAGTCGGCGCGGATCGCACTCACCTACGTGAAGAGCCACGCCTCCGACCTCGGCATCGACGATCACGCGCTCGATGGACGCGAACTGCATGTCCACGTGCCGGCCGGCGCCATCCCGAAGGATGGGCCGAGCGCGGGGATCACGATGGTGACGGCGATCGCGTCGCTGCTGTCCCGCCGTCCGGTGAAGAGCACCGTCGGGATGACCGGCGAAGTCACGCTGCAAGGCCGTGTGCTGCCGATCGGCGGCCTGAAGCAGAAGGTCCTGGCGGCGCACGCCGCCGGGCTGACCGACGTGATCGTGCCGGAGCGCAACGAGCTGGATCTGGACGACATCCC
>Ga0075435_100000290_pt1 | contig 31147 bp, 26 predicted proteins | sample RhiMethybrSRZTD4_FD_75302 | JGI IMG/M metagenome (GOLD analysis project Ga0075435, IMG submission 75302) | Populus rhizosphere microbial communities from Tennessee, USA - Rhizosphere MetaG P. TD hybrid SRZTD4 | ecosystem: Host-associated > Plants > Roots > Rhizosphere > Soil | place: USA...
GCTCGACGCGGCGCTCGAGGCGTTCTGGCGCGAAATCGGGTTCGTCGTCATTCAGGGGTACGGGCTCACAGAAACAGCGCCCATCGTCACCCTCAACCATCCCTTCAGGACGAGGAAAGGGTCGGTCGGCAAGGCCATCGCCGGCGTCGAAGTGAAAATCGCGCCTGACGGCGAGATCCTGGTGCGCGGCGAGAACGTCACGACCGGTTACTTCAACGCCGCCGATGAGACCGCGCGCGCGTTCGAGGACGGCTGGTTCCACACCGGCGACATCGGCGAAGTCGGCGACGACGGCCAGGTCTACATCCGGGGTCGCAAGAAAGAAATGATCGTCACGCCCGAAGGGCTCAACGTCTTTCCGGAGGACGTCGAACGGGTGCTGAATGCGATCGCCGGCGTGCGCGATTCCGCCGTCGTCGGCGTGCCGATCGGATCCGAAGAGCGCGTCCATGCCGTGCTCGTCGTCGAACCGGGCGCCGGCGTCGAGGCGATCGTGGCAGCGGCGAACGCGCGGCTCGAGGATCACCAGAAAATTCGCCGCGCGCTTGTCTGGCCCGAGCCGGAGCTGCCGCGCACTGAGGGGACGCGCAAACTGAAACGGGCGGCGATTCGCGACTGGGTGCAGAGCGGCGGCGCGACGCCCCGCCTCGTCCAGGCCGGCGGCGACGCGCTCGCCGCGCTGCTCGCGAAGTACGCTGACGCCGGCCCGCTGACGCCGCAGACCACCCTCGAGCAGCTCGGGCTCAGCTCGCTCGATCGCGTGGAGCTGATGGTCGCGCTCGAGGACGCCTTCCAGACCCGCATCGACGAAGCGACGTTTTCAGCGGCGCGCGACGTCTCGCAACTGCGCGCGCTGGTCGACCAGGCGGCGCACGCCGACGCCGCACCTGCCGAGCCAGTCGAGTTCCCGACGTGGACGCGACGCTGGCCGGCGCGGACCTTCAGGCGCGTGAACCTGCCGCTGTGGGTGATGCCCCTGGCGCGCAGCTTCGCATGGATGCGTGTCGAGGGGCGCGACCGGCTGCGCGATCTGCAGCCGCCGGTGATCTTCGCCGCGAACCATCAAAGCTTCATGGATGCCCCCGTGATCATGGCGGCGCTGCCGCCGCGATGGCGCTACCGGGTGGCGCCGGCAATGGGCAAAGAAATGTTCGCGGCCCATTTCTTTCCCGCCCAACACGGCCGGCTCGCGTGGGTGACCAATAGCCTGAACTACTACCTCGCGGTCCTGTTTTTCAACGCCTTCCCGCTGCCGCAACGCGAAGCCGGCGCCCGGCAGACGCTGCGCTATATCGGCGACCTGCTCGGCGAAGGCACCTCGGTTTTGATCTTCCCGGAGGGCCGCCGGTCGGAAACAGGCGCGATCGACACGTTCCGGCCTGGCATCGGGATGATCGCGTCGCGGCTGGGGGTGCCGGTGGTGCCGGTGCGAATCGACGGTTTGCAGCACGTCCTGGGGGTCGGCGCCCACATGGCCAGGCCAGGACGAGTGCGCGTCGTGTTCGGCGAGGCGCTGCATGCGGCCGGCGACGATTACGCGGCAACCGCCGCTCAGGTGGAACACGCCGTACGGGCGCTCTGACCGTATGGCATAATAGTTGTTTGAAAGAAAGGACACGCTAGCAGTTGAGCAAGGACGATTTGATCGATATGCAGGGCACCGTGGTGGCGGTTCACAGCGGCGGGCTCTACCGCGTGCAGTGCGACGCCGGCCACGAAGTACTGGCCCAGCTCAGCGGCCGCATGCGCCGCTTCCGCATCAAGGTGGTCCCCGGCGATCGCGTTACGGTCGGCGTCTCACCGTACGACCCGGTTCGCGGCATCATCACGTTCCGCGCGCGCTAGCCAGACACATAAGGTTGAATTCGAACACAACTGACAGAGGCCGCTCGCACAGCAGACCGCGCCAGCGGTCGCGCGGCGGTCCGCGCCGCGGCGGTCGCCCGCCGCACGCCACAGCCAAACCGCAGCACTCCGGCGTCCCCGCACTCGAACCGATCGAGTGCGACATCGCACCGGTGCCGTTCACCTCGCTGGGCCTCGACACGCGGCTGCTCGAAGGCATCCGCGATCTCGGGTTCAAGGACACGCGTCCGATTCAGACCGCGGTGATCCCGCTCGCGCTGGCGCAGCAGGATTTGATCGCGTGCGCCGAAACGGGCACCGGCAAGACCGCGGCATTCGTGGTCCCGACGCTGCAGTGGCTGCTGAAGGGGGTCGGGAAGGGTTTTCCGGAGGATCCCACGGAAAACCCTTCCCGACCCCCAACTGCTGGTCGCTCGCGCGTACTCGTGCTCGCGCCGACGCGTGAGCTCGCGGTGCAGATCGAAGACGAGATCCACGGCCTCGCCTATCACACCGGCGTCACCAGCGCCGCCGTCTACGGCGGCGTCGAGATGGGGATGCAGGAGCGCGCGCTCAAGGCCGGAGTGGACATCATCGTCGCGACGCCTGGACGGCTGATGGATCACATGCGGCAGCAGAACGCGGATCTGAGCGCGATCGAATTGCTCGTCCTCGACGAAGCGGATCGCATGATGGACATGGGCTTCTGGCCCGACGTGCGCCGCATCATCGCCGCGCTGCCGGGCAAGCGCCAGACGCTGCTCTTCTCGGCGACGATGCCGAACGAGGTGGTGCGCGACGCGCTCGAGATCACCCACGACGCCAAGTACGTGCAGGTGGGCCAGCGCAGCGCACCGGCCAAGAGCATCACGCACCGGGTCGAGCATGTCGGCTCGCACGACAAGGTGACCTGGCTGATCGATCATCTCAAACGGCCGGAAGGACCGGTGCTGATCTTCACGCGCACGAAGATCGGCGCGGATCGGCTGGCGCGGCGGCTGGCCGCCGCCGGCGTCCGCTGCACGGCGCTGCACGCCGACCGCAGCCAGGATCAGCGGCGGATCGCCGTCGAAGGGTTCAAGGGCGGGAAATACAAGGTGCTCGTCGCCACCGACATCGCCGCACGCGGACTGGACATCGACGCGATTCATACCGTCATCAACTACGAAGTTCCCGATTCGCCCGACACCTACGTGCACCGCGTCGGCCGGACCGGACGCGCTGGCGCCGTCGGCCAGGCGATTACACTGGTCGCGCCGGAAGAGCGGCGCGGCCTCGCGGTTCTCGCCAAGGCGGTCGGGCTTCAATTAGAATGAGAACGTAATGTCGGATCCGTTCACCGTTCCCCCGCCCACGGCGCCAAGCGCGCCGGCCGCGACCCAGCCGGTCGAGGCACCGGCGTCGCCGGCCGTCGCCAAGTTCAAGTCGTGCCGCTGGCGGAGACCACCGGAAGACGGACCGGAGTGCTGCGGGCATCGCGACGTGCTGCCGATGGCGGGAACAACCGGCTTCGATCCCGAAGCGTGGTGCCCGGACTGCAACTTCTACAAGCTTCGCCGCACGCCGAAGAAGCGCGAGCCTCAGGACTATCACTACTAGGCTCGCGCAATCCAATTAAGAATTTGGAATTAAGAATTCAGAATTCGTACTCAAGTGCGCACGTCCCCGGACGATCAGCAACGCTGCTGATGTCTCGAACGTTGCGAACGAGTGCACGAATTCTCAATTCTTAATTCTTAATTCCCTAATTCTTTAATTGCAGCAGCCGCGCTATTCAGAGAACTCTTTCGCGAGTTCCACCCACTCCCCCTGCGGCGCGAGCTGCCGGTACGATCGCCAGTGCGGCCGCGCCTGCTGCGACAGCCCGAGCTTTTCGAACGTCACCGCCAGATAGAAGTGCGCGTCGGCATAGAACGGGTTGAGCCGCAGCGCTTCGGTGTAGCACGCCTGCGCCTCGGCGAAGCGGCCGAGATCGTGGTAGATGTTCCCGAGGTTGAAGTGAGCCTCGAAGAAGTCGGACTCGAGGCCGATCGCGCGCTCGTAGAGCGCCTGCGCCTCGACCAGCTCGTCGAGGCTGTAGTGGATGTTCGCCAGGTTGATCAGCGCGGCGACGAGGAAGGGATCGAGCTGCAGCGCCTTTCGATACGCTGCCGCCGCCTCGTCTCTCGTCGCCTCATTCCCATCGTCGAGGGCTGACGCAGCGAGAAAGTATTCCTCGGCGAGCGCCGTGTCCCCGCGCCTCACTCGCAGTTCGCCGGCTGCGTCGCCGAGCGGCAGCGTCGGCTTCTGCGCGTCGTCGCGCCGCAGCGTGATGATCTTTGCCGGCGCGGCGTCGAGACGGAAATCGAGCTCGAGCTGCCCCTGCCGCGCCGCGATCAACGACCGGACGACGCTGCGGAACGCGATCCCCTGCGTGAGCGCCTCGTTGGCCTGCTTGATGACGCCGAGATCGGCGAACGTGAAGAAGGTGTCGGCGTTGGTCCGAAGCACCGGCCGGATGATGCCGCACTTGACGAAGTAGCGCACATGATCTTCGCGCAGCGCGCGGTAGCGGGCGAGCACGTCGCGGACGGCGTGGTACTGCTGCTTCAGCGTGGCAGCGGTCGCGACGCCGGCGAGCGCGCAGAATTCCGCCTCGCTCGCGATCCGGATCGGCGCCGGCACGGCGCCGGGCTGCGCGTTCAGTTCCTCAGCGCGCCTCAGTTTGTTCGACTTCTCCGGTGCATCTCCGGACGAGGAACCGAATCCCTCCGATCCGATCACCAGCATCGTCGTCTTCGCGCTCACTTCATCGGCGGTGATGCCGCCAAGGCGTTCGACGACGGCGCGTGCTTCCTTCCGGCCGAGCGAGCTCAGCTTTCCGGTGAACACGACAACCTGACCAGCAAGCGGAGAAGTGGATCGATCGGGCGAGAGTGAGGGCAAACGGGCCTCTTCGCTGCTATCGCCGGGGGGAAGCGACAGACTCACACGATGATCGAGAATAAGATCGAAGTCAACATGATTCTCGCTGGCGACATCGGCGGTACGAAAACACTTCTTGGTTTGTTCGACACGGCGCCGGTTCGTCCGCGCGCGATCACGGTGGAATCGTTCGGCACGCTCGACTTCGACGATCTGCCGTCGATGATCGCAGTGTTCCTGCAGCACGCCGGCGCCGCGCAGGGCGCGATCAATCGGGCGTGCTTCGGCGTCGCCGGACCGGTGATCGCCGAAGCGGCGACGCTGACCAACGTCCCATGGCGCGTCGAGGCAGACGAGGTCGTCGCCGCGTTCACGATCGGGCGGGTCTTTCTGCTCAACGATCTCGAAGCGATGGCGTGGTCGGTCCCGGTGCTGCGCGAAGGCGAAGTCCACGTGCTGCAGGACGGCGAGGCGCTTCGCGGCGGCAACATCGCGTTGATCGCCGCGGGCACCGGCCTTGGCCAGGCGATGCTGCACGCCGTGGACGGGAGATTCATCCCGTCGCCGTCGGAAGGCGGGCATGCCGATTTCGCGGCGAGGAACGAACGCGAAATCGCGCTGCTGCAGGATCTCACCGGGCGCTTCGGCCGCGCCGAAGTCGAGCACGTCGTCTCCGGTCGAGGGCTCATCAATATTCATGTCGTCGCGCATCGCCGTCAGCAGTGCCGCGCCGCGGTTGATCGCGAATCGCCGGATGCGGCGGCTTCGATCTCGCGCGCCGCGCTCGAGCGCACGTGCCCGGGCTGCATCGAGACGCTCGACATCTTCGTCGACGCGTACGGCGCGGAAGCCGGCAACGTGGCGCTGCGCTCGGTCGCGACCGGCGGCGTCTTCATCGGCGGCGGCATTGCGCCGAAAATTCTGCCGGCGCTCACCACCGGCGCCTTCATGCGCGCGTTCGTTGCGAAGCCGCCGCTCGATGCGATGCTGAAGACAATGCCGGTGAAGATCATTCTCAATTCCGACGCCGCGCTCCTCGGGGCTGCAGTGTTTGCTGCAGGACGCTGAGGCGCCGTTTACGACTCGAACGTCAGACAAGGAACAGTCGCGACCGATCGGGCGTTTCCGCTCATAGAAACGCCTTCGTCGTTGTTGTAACCTTGTGTGAGAAATGATCTGGTTCTTCGATCGGGACGGCGAAAAGCTTCGCTACGAAATCACCCACGACCGGCTCGCCGGACGCTACCGGGTCGTCATCACCAAGCCTGACGGATCGGAATCGATCGAAGAAGTCGACGAGCCGACCGAACTCATCGAGCGATCCGTGCAGTTGATGAATTCACTGCGCGGCGACGGCTGGCGAGTGGCCTAGCAGATCGCTCGGCTGAAGCCTTCGCGCTCCACCTGCCGTTACTGCCAACCCGTGCCCGTCACGTGATCGAACGTGGCGCTCGCTTTCTGCGTGACGTCGTGGCTCGACACCGCGAGTCCAACCCACACCGCTCCGCTGAGCGACACGGTCTGCTGGCCGACCGTCTTCCACGTTGTCCCATCGTTCGACGCTGACGCGGTTACCAGGCTTCCGGCGCGCGCCAGCTTGACGTAGGCGGGTGCCGCGCCCGTCACCGTCGTGGCGACCGTCAGCGCACCTGACGAAGGCCGGCGCTGAAACGAAATCCCTCTTGACGGCGAGACGTAGATCGCCGCATGAGCGCTGCCGACACTCAAAGCCTGCCGGATCATCACGCCGGCTTTCGTCCACGCGTTCACGTCCTGCACCGTCGCCACGCGTACGACGATGGTACCGTCGGCAGTGAGCTGACGATATGCAAACCGAAACGCATCGGCGCTGCCCCAGATGTCGGCACCGGCGCCGCTGACGGTGAACGTGCCGCCTGACCCTGACGCGGTCCCGGCTTTGGCGACGGCGCCGATGTCGGTCGCCTGCCAGCCCGCAGGCAGCACACCCGTCGCCGCGGTCGACGCCGCGGTGACCGACACATGATCGAAGGCTGCCGTCGCCGCCTGGGTCGCACTGTGACTCGACACGACGAGCCCCACCTGCACGGTGGACGGCATCGTCAAGGTGATCGATCCGACGGTTTTCCACGCCGCGCCGTCGCTCGAGGTCGACGCCGTCACCGCGGTACCGACCCGCACCAGGCGAACCCAGGTCGGCGCTGTGCCCGCCACTGCAACGTTCGCCGTGAGCCCGCCCGCTGTTTTCCGGTACTGGAACGACAGGCCTTTGCCCGGCGAGACGATCATCGCAGCGTTCGCCGCGCCGGCCGCGACACCGTCGCGAATCATCACGCCGACCTTGGTCCAGGCCTCCACGTTCCCGACCGAGGCGACCCGCGCGACGATCGTGCCGTCGCCGGTGAGTGGCTGCCGCGCGAAGTGAAACGCGTCGGCCGCGCCCCACACGTCGGCGCCGGACCCTTTCAGCGTGAACGCGCCGCCCGAGTAGGTCGTTTTGCCGGCAATGGCGACGCTGCCAACATCCTGAGCGGTCCACGGCGAAGGCGGCTGCGTTGACGACGACACACCGGTGCCGCGCAGCGCGATCGACAGCGCACCATTGGCGGCGTTGCTCTGCAGCGAGATCGTCGCGACGCGGGTGCCGGTCGCCGTCGGCTCGAAGAGCGTGTCGGCCGTGCAGCTGGTCCCTGCGGGCAATGTGCCGGCGCAGGTGTAGCTCAGTTGCGGATAGTCGCGGGCGTGGCTGCCGGCAATGGCGATCGAATAAATCGTCAGCGGCGCCGTGCCGGTGTTCGTGAACGTGATGCGCTTCAGCGACGTCGGCGTGTTGAGCAGCTGCGATCCGAAATCGACGGCGGTGAGGCTCGCCGCCACCGACGGCGTGCCGGCGCCGTTGACGTCGATCGAGTACATGCCGCGGCCGTGCGTGGCGGCGACCAGCGTCGTGCCCATCCAGAACAGCTCGTCGACGGCGACGTTCGCCGGACCGCTCTGCGGCACGTGCCACGAGGTGCCGCCGTCGTGGCTCGTGAACACGCCAACCTCCGACGCCACGTACAGCGTGCCGGGATCCTGCGCGTCGATCTCGAGGTCGTTGATCGGGACGTTGGGCAGGCCGGTCGTCTCGCCGCCGGTGGCATCGCTCCAGGTCGCGCCGCCGTCGGTCGTCTTGATCAGGTTCTGCGATCCGAACCCGCCGGTGGTGACGTAGACGACGTTCGGATCGAAGGCGCTGACCGTGATCCGGGTGACGAAGTTGCCGAGCGTCGGCGCCTGCACCGCCTTGAACACCGGCGCCGCCGCCGTCGCGTTGGTCGACTTGTACACGTTGCCGTAGTCCAGGCCGATCCAGACGATGTCGGATGCCGCCGGCGCCACGGCGATCGCGCTGACGTGGTTCGACGTCGCCGATCCGAAGATCGATTTCCACGACGGCGTCGTGCTCTTGACGTTGCCGGTCACCCACAGCCGCGCGCCGCCGGCATACATCCGGTTGGCGTTGTTGGGATCGAGGATGAACGGCGCGATGAAGTTCGACGCCTGCCCCGCATCAGCGATTCCGCCGCCGATCGCAGTCCAGCTCCCGCCGCCGGTCTGGCTGCGATAGAGCTGCAGGTAGATCGTCTCGGAGTAGAAGTAGTTCGAATCGGTCGGATCGACGGCGACGAAGCCGCCGTCGCCGGCCATCGCCGCCGACCACGATGCGCCGGACTGCGGCTGGCGCACCACGGTGCCGTTGTCCTGTGTGCCGCCGACGATCACCCCCGTCGTCGCACTGCCGGCGCCGCCATAGAACTGCGTCACGCCGAGGCTGTTGTTGAGCGCCCTGTAGCCGGTCTGCGCCACGGTGCGGATGTTCGATGCCTTGTAGACGCCGCCGTCGTTGCCGATGAACACGCTTCGATACGTCGCATCGTCGTAGCGCGGGTCTTCGACGATCGCGTGATGATCGACGTGGATGCCGTCGTTGATCAGCGTCCACGTCGCGCCGCCGTCGACGCTGGCGCGCAGGTAGACACCGCCGACGATGACGTGGTTGCTGTCCTTCGGGTTCACCCACAGCGCGGCGTCGTACCAGCCCTGGCCGTTGTCGAGCAGCGGCGTCGACGAGACCCGGGTGAAGTTGGCGCCGCCGTTCGAACTGCGATACAGCGTGCCGCCGTTGTAGTCGACGAGCGCATACACGGTGTCGGGCTGTGTCCTGGCGTAGGCGACCTCGACGCGTCCCGACGAAACCGGCAGGCCGCTGGCGCGCTGCCAGGTGGCGCCACCATCCCACGAGTACATCGCCACGCCGTATCCGGCGGTCATCGCCTTCAGCGCATCGCCCGGACTGAAGTCGACGTCCTGCGGCGTGATGCCGGTGTTGATGAAGGTGAAAGCCGATCCGCCGTTGACGCTGCGCCACATGCCGGTGTTGGTGGCGGCGAGGAGCGCGCCGCCGGTTGGCGCGATCGCGATCCGGTTCACCGCCGTCGACTGGCGCGCGCTGCCGGCCAGCTGCGTCCACGTCGTGCCGCCGTCGACGCTCTTGAAGATCCCGGCGCCGCGAATCGCGTCGGCATTGCCGTAGCCCTCGCCGGTGCCGGCGTACATCACCAGCGGATTCGCCGGATCGAACACGATCGTCGAGACCGAGAGCGACGCCATGAAGTCGTTGACCGGCGTCCAGCTGCTGCCGCCGCTGGTCGTCTTCCAGATCCCGCCGCCGACGCTGCCGGCGAACATCGTTGACGGGTTCGTCTTGCTGATCGCGATGGCGCGGATGCGGCCGCCGACGTTGCCCGGCCCGAGCCAGCGCCACTTGTCCGGCGTCATCGGCGCGGGCCCGATCGTTGTCGCCGGCGCCGCGGCGGAAAACATGTCGGTGGACACTTGCGGCGCGGCGGCGGACTCGACGCCTTCGAGCGCCGACCAAATGCGCAAGCGATCGACGTGCGCCTTGGCGCGGCCGTACGCGTCAGGTGGAATGTGCCCGCGGCCGTCACGCAGCTTCATCACCTGGAAGTGCAGCGCATCGGCCCCGTAGGTTTCGCCGCGATCCTCACCCTTTTCGGTTTCCGAGAGCAGATGCGGACGGATCACCAGCGAGGCATCGAGCATCGCGACGACGACGCTCAGCAATACGATAATGATCAGCTTTGAGTGTAGACGGAGGGTAGACCCGCCCCGCATTCGTCGCGGGCCGGAGCAAGACCCGCGCCGTGACGCTCAGCGCCGCTCGAGCTCGTACATATCGAGCGCCGCGGTGAGCGCCATTGCGCCGCCGCGGTCGTCGGCTCCCGTGATCGCGGGGCGATCGAAGTAATACCGCTTGGTCGGTCCAGCTCCAGTGCCCGCGCAGACGTCGATGACCGTCCCGTCCGCCGCGACGTGTGCGGCGAGCGCACGCCATGAACGCTTCACGGTGTCCTGATACGAAGAGTCGAGCCATCCTCGTCGCAGGCCGCGCGACATCGCGCTCGAAAGCATCGCCGTCGCCGTCTCTTCGCGATACGCGCCCGCCTCGTCGATGACCTGCCGCCACGCGCCGTCGGGCGACTGCTGGGTTCGAATCCCAGCCATTTGCCTTCGATAAATGTCGAGCAACTGACCGCGCCGCGCGTGATTCGTCGGAAGCCGCGACAGGGTCTCGACGAGGCCAAACGCTGCGAAGCCGTTGCCGCGGCCCCACGCCGCCGGACCATCGATCGCGTGGTTGAACAGCCCATCCGGCCGCTGCAGCTTCGCCGCGTACGCGATCAGCAGATTCGCCGCACGTTCGAGATCGCCTTCGTGGCCAGCGCGGGCGCCCGATCGGGCGAGCACCGACGTTGCCATGAACATGTCGTCGGTCCAGCCCTGTCCGTACTCGGGCGTCGCGGCGGCCTTCTCCCGGGATGCGGCGGCGACGCCTTCGTCGAACAGCGCCGGCGCCGTGTCCTCGAACGCCATCGCTCCTGCTACCGACGTCAGCTGAATCCGGCCGGCGGCGGGGAACAGTTGTTTCTCGCCGGAGATCCAGGGCTTCATCTGTTCGAGCACCCTGGTGCGCAGTGCCTCGTCCTTGTCGATCGCGGCGACGCGCAGCGCGCCGATCCACGAGAGCGCCGGAATGTAGCTGATGCCCGGCGCTTCGGGGTAGCGCCGTGCGAGCAGCCGCGCCATCGCCAGCGGCTCCCGGCCGACGCGCTGGTTGAGCGCGCGGTGCAGGGCCGACATGTCTCGCGGCTGCGACAGCAGCTTCTCGAACGCGGTTGCGGCGTTCTCGACCGCGATCGATTCCACCGGCGCATCGATCTGCAGCGCGACGCTGCCGATGGTCACCACGAGATCCGGCGCCTGGAACGTCGTCCATCGCGCCAGCGACTGCTTGTCCGCATCGTCGAAGTGCGCGAGCGGCAGCGCGCTCAGGGTCCAGCGCGAGCGGACGGCGCGCGGCGCGCGCGTTTTGAACCAGCGGACCAGGTCGATCGCGGCCGCCGGATCCCCGCTCGGGGCGCCGATCAGGACGACGCGCCGCTTCGCGTCCGCGGCATCGAACGCCCCCGGGTTCTCAATTGTGGCAATCGGCTTCTCGTCCCGCGTGACGCCCGCCGCTGCAACGATGCGCGGCTCGCCGGCAAGCGCCGCGACATCGCGGAGGGCGTCCGCGGCGGCTTGCGCCGCCGCGACGCGGGTCAGGCGGGTCAGGCAGGTCGGAATGGCGACGAGCGCCGTGACGACAACGACCGTGGTCCAAAGCAGACGCCGAATACGAATCATCCGATCCTCCGACCTGCCCGACCCGCCAGACCTGCCCGGCCTATATCCGCGGCAGCGCAGCCTGCCGAGTCAGATGATCGAACCACATGTTTGCCATCTTCTCCTGGACCGTGTTCTGCCGGAGGCGTGCGGCGAGGTTCGGGAAATCGACGCGGTCCATCTCCTGATCCTGGTTGAAGCAGGAGAAGATGATCGTTTCCTTGCCGGTCTGCGGATCGACGTGCTTCTGCAGGCACTGCGCGCAGACTTCCTTCATCATGCACTGCATCGGCGAGTTGATGCTGGCGATGCTGACATGGTCCGGCTTGAGGTAGGGCGCCAGGACGCCGTGGCGCGCCGCCTTCACCGCCGCCATCATCCGGTCCGATCCGATCGCGATGATCCGATCGACCGTCGGCAGCGGCACCAGCGGCGTGCCGAGTTCGCCGTTGTGGTACGCGAGCATCGCCTGGACGATGTTGCCGCGGAAATGCGCGTCCTGCGGCCGGCCCGGTGCGATCGGCGCACCCATATCCGTGCTCCAGATCACTTGATCGGTGGCCGCCTCGATCTCCTCGCGCTTGAAGAGATCCTCGCCGCGCTTGTAGCCGGCGAAATAAATCACATGATTGCCGTGCTCGCGCATCGCCTTCGCGATCGAGAAGAGGACCGCGTTGCCGAGGCCGCCGCCGAGCAACAGCACGTTCCTGCCATCGGGGATCTCGGTTGGCGCGCCGGTCGGGCCCATGACGATCACCGGTTCGCCTTTGCGCAAGTAGGCGACGAGCCGGCTCGAGACGCCGAGCTCGAGCGCGATCAGCGACAGCAGCCCGCGATCCTTGTCGACCCATGCGCCGGTCAACGCGATGCCTTCCATCAACAACGGCACGCCGTCGACCCGCGGCGCCAGCGATTCGAAGTTCTGCAGCCGGTAGAACTGCCCCGGGTGGAAGTGCCGCGCCGCGGCCGGCGCCTTGACGATCACCTCGACGATGGTCGCCGTCAGCCGCACGACATCCTCGACCCGCGCGACCAGATCCTCGTCCAGCCGCGCACACAGCGAGCGCCACGCTGTGTCGCGCTGCGCCTGCTTCGACGGATCGAGCGCCGCCAGGTCGGCGGCGAACAACTTCAACACCTCGCGGTAACCGTCCTTCGCCGACGCCATCGCCTTGACGACGTTGCCGGCGTAGCGCGGGTGATTGTCGCCGTAATAGCTGACGAATCTTCCGCTACCGTCATAGGACGTGAAGAAGCCGGACGAGTCCGGCGTCAGGTGAAAGCTCCCGTCGCCGTTGGTCGCGATCGCGTGCGGTTGAAAAAACTTCTTCTTCGCATCGAGCTGAAAGGTGCCGCGGCACTCGTTCTCGTAGGTGATGTTCGGCGTCGTGCCGGCCGCGACGAGACAGGTCCGCGCCGGCAGGGTCATCGCCTCGTCCTGCTCTCCCTGCCCTCGCCCTTCCCGCTTGAAGACCATCGCGCTCAACGCGCCGCGGCCATCCGGGACCGCTTCGACCGGGTTGAGGTTTTCCGCGAAGACGATTCCTTCTTCGAGCGCCTTGATCACTTCCTCGTGGTTCAACCGGTACGCCGGTGAATCGACCATCCGCTTGCGGTAGGCGATCGTGACGCCGCCCCACCCGCGGAGCAGCGGCACGAAGTCCGGCGGCTCGTCGGCGTCGGCGGCGCGCGCGCGCGCCGCGCGGACGGCGCGTCCGTGCTGCAGGTACTCGTCGAGCAGTTCCTGCTCTTCGGCATCGTACATGCCGCGCACGCGCGGCTCACCGAGTTCCGCGCACAGCGCCTCATACTGCCGCAGCGTCTTCTCGACCTGCACCGGGTAGTAGGCCATCAGCTCGGTCGCGGTGTCGATCGCGGTGAGGCCGCCGCCGATCACAATCGCCGGCAGCCGTGCCTGCAGGTTCGGCAGCGCCTCGCGCTTGAAGGCGCCGGTCAGCTGCAGCGCCATCAGGAAATCGCTCGCCTTGCGGATGCCGCGAATCAGGTTGTTCTTCATGTCGATGATCGTCGGTTTGCCGGCGCCGGCCGCGATCGCGACATGGTCGAACCCGTACGCCCACGCGTCCTCGATCGGCACGGTGCCGCCGAAGCGGACGCCGCCGTACATGCGCAGGCCGCGACGCCGCGCCAGCGTCAGGTGCAGCAGCGTGAGAAAGTTCTTGTCCCACCTCACGGTGATGCCGTACTCCGACACGCCGCCAAATCCCTCGAGCACGCGATCGTCGAGCTCGCGATAGATCTCGCTCCACTCACGCACCGGCTCCGGCGGCGTGGTGTCGGATCCGGTCAACGGCTCCGGCAGCGGTTCGATCTTCAAGGCGTCGATGCCGACGACGCCGAAGCCTTCGTTGACCAGGTAATGCGCCAGGGTGTAGCCCGCCGGCCCGAGGCCGACGACGAGCACGTTCTTGCCGTTGTAAGGCAGCGCATAGGGTCGACGGACGTTCAGCGGGTTCCAGCGCGTCAGCAGTCCGTAAATCTCGACGCCCCACGGCAGCGCGAGCACGTCGGTGAGCACGCCGGTCTCGATTTGCGGAATGTTGACCGGCTCCTGCTTCTGGTAGATGCACGACTTCATGCAGTCGTTGCAGATGCGGTGGCCGGTGCCCGGGCACATCGGGTTGTCGATCGCGACCAGCGCCAGCGCGCCGATCGCATCGCCGCCTTTGCGCAGCGTGTGCATCTCGGAGATCTTCTCGCCGAGGGGACAGCCGGCGAGCTCGATCCCGAGCGGGTTGACGGTGACCTTGCCGTCCTTGTCGTGCAGCCCTTTCGAGCAGGAGTCCTTGTCGCGCTCGTGGCACAACACGCAGTAGTGGATCTCGCTCAAGACCTCGCGCGGGTTCATGCGCGGGTCGGTGAGCGTGAACCCGTCGCGGCGCCGCAGCCGCCAGTCGGGACCGATCATCGCCTCCGGCAGCGCGGGATCCGGGCGCTGCACGTCGACGAGGTGAAACGCCTCGACGTTCTCGGGGAACCGAAAGATCACCCAGCTGCGGTACGCCGGATCGTGGACGCGCGCGGCGCACCATCGCTTCAGTGCTTCGCTGTTCCCGGTCGGGGCTGGGGACTGGGGGCTCGCTGTCTTCTCTCGATCGAGAAGTTGGCAGCCGGCCTTCGCGACGGCCAGTTCGCGGTCGGTCGTGCCGGCCGTGCCGATCATCGCCTCGACGATCGCATCGTCCTCCGGTGTCGAAACGACGTGCGCGCCACCCTTGAGCAGCGGCAGCGCACGCCGCCGGACGAAATCGACCTTGAACCGAAACAGCGCGTCCTGCTCCTCGGTGGCGCGGACGATCGCGGTCCGCGGACGGTCGACGTCGAACAGCCGCGCGATGAACCGGCTCACGTGCGGCGCCATTGCGATAAGGAGATTAGAAAGAGCAATCGGCGGCCTCGGCGCGTCGGGATCTCGGCGATAGGTGTCCCACTCGCGCCACAGTGCCGGATTGTCGGCATTCACCTGTTCGCAGAATCGCTCGTACAACGACGAAAGTCGTTCCGGATCATGCAGATCCGTATATGAGTACCCGGGTATGCCAAGGGCAGACATCGTGACGGTCATAGGATCCGAACGAAGGTACTAGGGAATTCCGAAGTGAGTCAAACGTGGCATTGCCGTTGCGATCGCTTTGCACGGCCTGTCGGCCACGCTTCCAGGCGTTGGATAACTGAACAGTTCACTGTGTAAGTGACACTCGTTCGTGAGGCCAACACAATGCTCGCAAACAAATTCGTCGTCGCCGGCGCATTTCTCGCCGCTACGATCTCTATCGGCGCTTGCGGCGGCGACAACAAGGCTGCCACCCCGATGCAGCCGTCGCCGACCGCGACCGCTAATCCATCAGCGTCGAGCACCGGCGCGGTGATCGCCGGAACTGTCGTCGGGTTCAGCGGCGCGCCGTCTGCCGCGTTCAGCACGCGCGCCACCGGCCTCACCGTAACGGTCAGCGGATCCAACCTGTCGTCCGCAGTCGACGATTCCGGTCATTTCGAGCTGCACGGCGTTCCCGGCGGACATGTCGAACTCCATTTCTCGGGACGCAGCACCGACGCGCGCCTGTCGCTCGACGACGTCGCCGATCATGATGCGATCGAGATCGTCGTCCGCGTCGACGGCAGCACCGTGGAGATCGAGGACAACCATCGCCAGGGCGCCGACAACCGAATGGAGATCGAAGGCACGGTCGCTGAGGTGAATGCGACCGCCGGCACGCTGCGCGTCCGGAACGACGTCGTGACGGTGCCGGCGACGGCGACTATTCGTCACGGCTCCACGATGATGAAGCTGTCCGACATCGTCGTTGGCGATCGAGTTCATGTCAAAGGCATGAAGACCGGCGCGACGACGGTCGCCAGCGAAATCGACGTCCAGAACGAGCACGGCGGCAATCCGGGGCCGAATCCGGGACCGGGCGACGGCGACGACGAGCACGAAAACGGCCGCGTCGAACTGACCGGCTCGGTGGCGGCCCGCAGCGGCACGTGTCCGTCGCTGACGTTCACGGTTGGCACCACCTCGGTGTCGACGAGCAACAGCACCGAGTTCAAGGACGTATCGTGCGCGGCGCTCAAGAACGGCGACCGCGTGGAAGTGAAGGGCTCGCGGCAGTCGCCGGCGGCGGTCGTGAACGCGACGCGCGTCGAGAAGAAGTAACTCCCCCGAACGAGCCGGGCCCGCCGGGGCCCGGCTTCCTCTCCTCCTCACCCCGCGCTCGCCCTGCCGCCCGTTGGTTGTGCGCTAGAATGAGCGTGGCTTTGCGGATTACCTTGAACGGCGAGCCGTACGATCTCGCCGCTCCCCTCACGGTGCACGAACTTCTGGCGCAGCTGCAGATCGACGCCCGGCGCGTCGCTGTCGAGCACAACCTGACGGTCGTCAAGCGCGAGGCGTTCGACCGCACCATGGTGAACGACGGTGACGAGGTCGAGATCGTCAACTTCGTCGGCGGCGGACGGAATTAGGAATTTGGAATTTGGAATCTGGAATCTGGAATTCGGACCATGGACGCTTTGAAGATTGCCGATAAGACGTTCGCGTCCCGGCTGATCGTCGGCACTGGCAAGTACTCGTCGCCGTCGGTGATGGTGCGGGCGCACGAGGCATCAGGCGCTGAGATGATCACCGTGGCCGTGCGCCGGGTGAACATCTCCGACCGCAGCAAGGAGTCGCTGCTCGACTACATTGACACGGCGAAGTACTTCCTGCTGCCGAATACGGCCGGCTGCTACACGGCCGAGGAAGCCGTGCGAACCGCTCGGCTCGGCCGTGAGGCGGGGCTCTCGAACTGGGTGAAGCTCGAAGTGATCGGCGACGAGAAGACACTCTTCCCCGACAACGAGCAGCTCGTCGACGCGACGCGCGTCCTGGTCCGTGAAGGGTTCGTCGTGCTGCCGTATACCACCGACGATCCGGTGGTGTGCCGCAAGCTCGAGGACGCCGGCGCCGCCGCGATCATGCCGCTCGGCGCGCCCATTGGATCGGGGCTCGGCATCCAGAACGTCAACAACCTGCGCATCATCCGCGAGTTCGCGCGCGTGCCCCTGGTGGTCGACGCCGGCGTCGGCACCGCGTCGGATGCCGCGCTGGCCATGGAGCTCGGGGCCGACGCCGTACTGATGAATACAGCCATTGCCGGCGCCCAGGATCCGGTCGCGATGGCCGAAGCGATGAAGCTCGCCGTCCGCGCCGGCCGGCTCGCCTACCTGTCGGGGCGCATTCCGCGCAAGCTGTACGCGAGCGCGAGCAGTCCGGTCGAAGGCCTGGTCGGCCGGTAACCGCGAGGCGACCGATCGCGCATCTCGTCTTCGGCGCGATCGTGATGGCGGCGGTCGCGTGGTACGGCCGCGGCCACGTCGTTCGTCCGATTCGCCTCTTCGGCGCGATCGCGCTTGGCGGTGTCGCCGCCGCACTCGCCGCCTTTGCCGGCGCTGCCGTTCCGCGACAGGGGCTCGCGATGAGCGCGGCGCTGGCGCTGGCGTTTTCCGTCAACCGCAGACCCCTGCGCAAACCTCGCCGGCCACTCGTCCGCCGGTTCGCCTGGATCGCCGCGGCGGCGACGATGCTGGCGGCGCTACCAACCGATGTGCCGCGGTGGGGCGGTACAGACGCCGAGGTCTACACCACGGTCGATCTCCTCGTCACATTGATTGTGTTCCTGCTGGTGATCGCGATCCTGATTCGGATCGCGCGCGGCATCGCCGCCGATCGCGACGATCGGCTGCTCATCGGCGCATTCGGCGGCAGCCTCGTGTTCGCGGCGTTGTGGATCGACGCGCTGCCGATTCATTCCGCCGCCTGGAACTACCCGTGGTGGGTGCTGCTCGGCGCCGCGCACGCGCGAGCGTACGGCAACATGCGCCGACCCTGACGGGCACCCTGAACGCTCTTCAGGGCTGCCCGCGGAACGTGTGGCAGGCCTGAAGCCTGCGCTACGTGAGGCCGCGTAGTCGCCGTTACTCGAGAAGAAATCGCAGCGCGACTTCGAGGCGGCGTGCCCACGCGGCTTCGTTGTGCCGCCCCGCCGGATCTTCAACGTAGCGGACCCGCGGCTTGCCGCGATGGCGGCCGCGGCGATCGACGCCGCCGTATTCGCCCCGCGTGCGCCGCGCCCGGCGATCGCGCGCGAACCCCTTGCGCGCCAGCAGGCGGCCAAGGCGCCGCGCGTCGCGCAGCGTGGCGCCGCCCTCGTGCAGGCCGACGTCGACGTACAAGCGCCCGGGCGGCGTGCGCGCGTCCTGCACGAAGTCGAGAATCGCGCCCTGGCCGAACCAGATCGACGGGCTCATCGCCGCGGCGCCGCCGAAGATCGACGGAAAGCGGAAATACGCGTACAGGCTGACGAGGCCGCCCATCGACGACCCGAGAATCGACGTTTCGTCGCGGCCGGCGCAGGTCCTGAACAGGCGATCGATCCGTGGCTTCAGCGTCGCCGTCACGAACTCGAGATAGCCGTCCGCCTCGCCGCCACCGTGCCGGCGATCGGGAAACGGGCTGTATTCGGCGAGCCGTGCCTCGCCCGCGTTGTGCACGCCGACGATGATCGCCTCGAGGCCGCCAGCCGCCAGCCGATCGACCGCGCCATCGAGATCCCACGTGCCGGCGAACGCCGTCGAGGGATCGGACAGGTTCTGGCCGTCCTGCATGTAGACGACGGGATAGCGCCGGCCGCTCGGGTACGACCACGGCAGGTAGATGTCGACCGGGCGGCGATTCCTGAGCTGCGGCGACCAGACGCGCTCGAGCGTGCGCTTCGTCATTCGAGTGGCCGGTCGGGCGCCGGTGCGGTCGCGAAGAAGTCGCGATAGAAGCGCGTCGTGTAGTCGGCGACGAGCGCGTCAACCCGCTGCGCGTCGGAGGAGGCGATGATCACACCGGCGTGGTGCTCCTTGCGAATCGTCTTCGCGATCTCGTGATCGGTGTAGCCGGACATGTCGGGCATTTCCTGGCGCGCCAGCGTGAGGACGATCGCCGAGAAGTCGTCGCGGCGTGGCGGCAGGACGTAGTCCTCGCCGCCGACTTCGATCTTCGCCCACTCGGCCCAGAGATTCACGCCGGTCGCCGCCTCGATCGTGTCGACGATGAACGCGCCGCCGACGCGCGCGGAGGTTTCGAGAAAAACAAATCCGGCGTCTGCGGCGGCATCCGATCTGCCCGACCTGCCTGACCCGCCCGGCGCAGCGAACCTCATGAACTCGGAGTGCGACACGCCGCGGTACAGCCCGAGCATGCTCTGCAGGCGCTGATTCAATTCGAGCAGCGGCGCGCCTTCGGGTGACGCGTCGGCCAGTCGTCGCGTCACGAACAGGCCGCCCTGGTGCGCGACCTCCATCGGCGGCCGTCCGTACTTGAATGGAACCGCAAACACGACCCTGCCGTTCCACACGATCGAATCGACATGGTAGACATCGCCGGCGACGAACTGCTCGAGCACCGTCTCCGATCGATTGTCGCCTGCGGCGTCGAGCGCGCGCCAGAGCTCGTCATGCGAGGCGACCTTCTTGATGCCAATCGCCGCGGCCGAGGAACGCGGCTTGAGGACCCACGGCGGCGGCACTCGCGCCGCCCACGCGTTCACCGCCTCGTCGTTGAACGTGGCGGTGAACGCGGGGACCGCAATCCCGGCGCCCTGCGCGGCGACGCGCATCGCCAGCTTGTCGCGGACACGGCTCGCCGTGGTGCGGCCGATGCCGGTGACCTGCAGGTGCTCGCGCAGCATCGCCGCCATCTCGACGTCGAAGTCGTCGAGCGCGGTTATTCGGTCGATGCGATGCCGCCGTGCGATCGCATCAACGCGACGCCGAATCCCGGCGTCGTCGGTGTCGCGAGCGATGGTGTGGATCTCGTCGATCGAGTCGCGCGGCCAGTCGGCGTTGCCGAGCGAGTCGGCGGTGAGCAGCAGCACCGTCGCACCCTGGCGCCGGGCTTCGCGCAGGAACGGATCGCCTTTGAAGTAGGTGGCAATGCACAGGATCGTCATATACTCGTCGCTCGGCCGAACGCTCGCCGATCGCTCGGCTGAAGCCTTCGCGCTACTTCAGAATGCATCGCGCATATCACCGTTGGTACTCCGGCCGCCTCGGCCGCGACATGGGCGTCGTCGTCTACGGGCACTGGGGTCCGCCGCTCATCATGTTTCCCACCAGCGGCGGCGACGAGTGGGAGTACGACCGCCAGGGGATGATCGGCGCGATCGCGGAGTCCATCGACGGCGGCCGCGTCAAAGCCTTCTGCGTCAACGTCAACCATGGCGATTCGTTTGCGAACCACGGTGCACATCCGCTGCATCGCAGCTGGATGCAGCGGCAGTACGACGCCTACATCCGTCACGAGGTGATCCCGTTGGTCCGCGACAGCTGCCGGTCGCACGATATCGGCGTATGGACGATGGGGGCGTCGCTCGGCGGGTATCACGCGGCCAATACGCTCTTCAAATATCCCGACGTCGTCAAGCGCTGCTTCGCACTGTCCGGTGTCTACGACATGAAACGGTTCATGGACGGCGCCTACGACGACAACTTCTACTTCAACAACCCGGTCGATTACATGGCGAACGCGTCCGACCCGTGGCAACTCGGGCACCTGGCGTCGTGCGACATCCACCTCGTGACCGGCAGCGGGCCATGGGAGCGCAGCGACGAGGCGTACCGGATGTCGCACATCCTGGCGAGTCGCGGCATCCGCCACCACCTCGACGACTGGGGTCCACTCGGCGGCCACGACTGGCCCTACTGGAAACATCAGATGCGCGAATATCTTCGCTGACGCGCCTGTCAGAGACCGAAGTGGCTCAGGATGTACCGGCCACTTTGGATCACCTGCTTCTCATCAATCCACACGTCGCAGGCGCGGGTGAGGACGTCGATATGGGTGCGCGATTTCCATGGCGCGCCGGTCTGGCTGCCGTAGGGATCGCCGAAGGCGAGGTGGACGCCGGGTACTTTCTCGTCCTGCAGCAGCACGCCAATCATGTCGCGCAGGGCCAGGTTGGTGCCGAAGGCGAGCTCGCCGACGCGGTCGCTGTGCTCGTCGGTGTGGCAGTACGCCCAGAATTCCTGCTCGAGATCTTTTCGGATGCAGTGCGCGGCGCGCAGCCGGCCCTCGCTGATCTCCAGCGTGAGGGGCGTTGCGAGGAGGTCGCCGTACTTCGGTCCAAAGTAGTCGCCGGCGGTGCCGTCGCAGACAAAGACACCGTCGACGCTTTTCGGCGTCGTGAACACTTCACCCGCGGGCAGGTTCGACCAGTAGCGGCGGTTGATCAGCCCGCTGGTCTTCACCCATGTGTAATTCGGATCGAAGGTCGCCGTGAGCGCCGTGCCGCCAGGTGTCTGCACGCGCAGCTGCTCGGCAGTCGTCATCCGCTCGCACAGGCGCTGGCTCAGGCGGTCGACCAACCGGTAGTCGGCGCGCATGCCCTGCTGCATGATCTGCGGCGTGACGCCGACCATGTGCGCGTAGCGAATGCCGCGCCGTTCCACTACTGACACGATGGCCATGCGCGCGCCGAGCTCGCCCTGCTGCGGCTGAACGCAGAGGATCCCGGCATCGGCGTGCTCGAGCGCCGCGAGCACCTCCGCCGGCGCCGCTGTCATCGGTCGCTCCGCGACACGCTCGATCAGCACGCCGTTCCACGGCGCACCGAGCTCGTCGAGCGCGGCGGCAATCGTTGCCGCGACGTCGCCGCTCGCCTCGTCAGCGATCAACGCCACCCGTTCGTCAGGTTGAATCGCGAGGCAAACCTCGACGGCGTTGCGCGCGCCAGCCTCGAGGTCGGCGGACACCGTTCCAAACATCGCAGGACTCATCCGATCCATTGTACGTGCTCGTGGAGCGCGAAGGCTTCAGCCGAGCGGCCGACGGCGATCGCTCGCCTCAAGGCGTCGCGCTACACCGGCCGCTCGTCGACGGCAAACGCGGCGACCTGTCCTCCGCCGGAGGTGACGTTGGCCAGGCCGGTTGCACTCAGGCGCGTGAGAAACCCGGCGAGCCGGCCGCGGAAGACGTAGGGCGCGAAGTCGACCAGCATGTCGCGCATTGCGACCGTGCCGGCGTCGCAGATCGGAAAGACCTCCCGCCGAACGGCAATCTTTTCCTGCGCGACCCAGCCGCGTGCCCGCTCGGCGATTGCCCGCGCGATCGCCGCATCCCAATCCGCCTCGCTCGTCTCCCATCCAAGCGTGACGCCGGTGCCCCCGTACTCGTCGTTTGGCTTGATCACGAACCGCTCGCGATGCGCGCGCAAGTAGGGCACGAGGTCGACTGACGCGCCGTCGCGCACGACGCGCCGTTCCTCCACCAGCACGGTCCATGGTATGTGGCGGCGAATCATCGCCTGCTCATCGGCCGAGAACATCTGCGCGTGACGCTCGTCGGTGAGCACGGCGAAGAACGCTTTCTTGTGCGGGATTTTGCACCGCAGCGTGTTGGCGACGCAGACCGCACGCGCCGCGTAGGCATCGAGCAGTGCGCGGCAGTCGGGCTCACGCGCCAGGATGTCGTTGATCAGCACGCGGCGATAGACGAGATCGATCGCGACGCCATTGGCCACCAGCCGGTCGTGATCGAAGACGAGCTCGCGCGGGTCGCAGATGACCGTCGGCACGCCGGCGGCGACAAACGCGTCGCGCAGCAGCTCGAACTCGCTGTAGGTCGGCACCTCGCGCCAGTCGACGATCGCGATCTGCGGCGCCCGCGCGGTGCCGCCCCATTCGCGGTAGCTCGCGACCAGCGCCGCGAGCAGCGCCGCGACCGGGCGATACAAGCGCGCATCGATCCCGTCGCGGAACCGCTGCATCAACGGCAACTCGGCAAAGAGCGCCGCCAGCCCCTCGCTGTACGCCGGGCCCGCCGGCGACTCGGCGTTGTACTCCGCAAACTGCAATGACTCGGGCAGGATGAACGCGTCAGCCCGCGCCGCCGTGCTTGCCGTCTGGTATCCGGGCTCGATACGCGCCAGCCGGATTTCATCCTCGCTCAGCGCGAGATCGGCCAGCAGCGCCGGCTGCTCCATCGCCACGCGGGCAACCCGTTCGCCGAGCAGCCACAGCGTTTCGACGACGGTCTGCACCCGCGCTTCGTCGGCGGTGGTGAGAAAGAACGGACGGAGGAAGGGACACAACACCCGCTCTCCGAACCGCAGCCGCCGCTCGCGCTGCGCAGCGGTGATGCGTGCGCACAACGCGGTTGGATCCTCGCCGCGCAGCAGGTTGTTCCACGTGGTGATCGGGTCGGGCATCGAGCAATCAAGAATTACGAATTAAGAATTAAGAATTCGTACTTGCTTCGAAACACTGGGAAGATCAGGAGCATGTCAGACGTCTGGAGCCTTGCGACCGCGGATACGAATTCTTAATTCATAATTCCAAATTCTTAATTAGACCGGCGCGGCCGTCGACAGGCCGGTCATCTTTGCCCACTGCGGCCAGGAGTGCTGCGGCTGGCCGTGCAGCGCGCGATCGATCGCGAGCTCGGCCATCTTCTGGACGGCGATCTCGAAGTAGTGCGGCGTAATCCGGTCGCGCTCGAAGTCGGGCGCCGGGTTGAGGAAGTCGATCGCGTAGGGTATGCCGTCCTGGACGGCGAACTCGATCGTGTTCATCTCGTAGCCGAGCGCCAGGTTCAGCGTTCGCGCGTCGCGGACGATCCGCTCGCCGAGTTCGGCCGACAAATAGGCATGGTCGATGTTGTAGCGCCGCTGGTGCGGGTCGTAGGCGACCGGCATGATGTCGGTCTTGCCGAAGGTGAAGCAGCGCACGTACTGGTCGAAGTGGATGAACTGCTGCAGGGTCATGCAGTACGGCGCCGTCTGATCGTAGGCGCGGATCAGATCGTCGCGGTCGTTCACCTTGTAGACGTGCTTCCAGCCGCCACCGGAGTACGGCTTGAGGATTGCCGGCCGGCCGACGTAGTCGAGCAGCCCATCCCAGTCGATTGGGAAATCGAGATTGTGCAGCGACTCCGCGGTGAGATCGATGTCGGCCGGATACCCTTTCTGCGGCAGCACCACTGTCTTCGGGACCGCGACGCCGAGCTTCTGCGCGACCGAGTAGTTGAAGAACTTGTCGTCGGCTGTCCACCAGAACGGGTTGTTGATCACATAGGTGCCTTCGAGCACCGCGTGCTTCAGGTAGGCGCGGAAGTACTCCACCTCGTGCGAGATCCGGTCGACGATCACGTGGTAGCCCGACGGCTCGCCCATCTTCGTCCCGGCCAGCTTGATGAATTCGGCGGTGATCCCGTGCGGCTTGCCGAGCGTGTTGACGCGCTCGAGGAATGCCGGCGGAAACGCGTACTCGCGTCCGCACAATAACCCGACTTTCGCGCTCATACCTTGTAGGCCCGCGCCGACTGCTCCACCGATTCCCGCGTTTCCTCGACGATCGACTGCACCACGGCGCGCAAATCGCCGGTGTGCCGGTAGACATCGACCTGCCGCTCGGCACTGGTGCCGTCGGCCAGGATCTTCTTCACGTAATCCACCTCACGCCGGCTGTCCAGGTCGTCGACGACGTCGTCGACGAACGCGAGCAGTTCGACCGCGAGGTCGCGCATCGGCACCTCGCGCCGCTTGCCAAAGTCGATCAGCTTGCCGTCGATCCCCCAGCGCGCCGCGCGCCACTTGTTCTCTTCGATCAGGACGCGGTGATAGCGGCGGAAGCCGAGGTTCTTTTCGCGCAGGCGGTAGAGCTTGACGATGATCGCCTGCGCCAGCGCGGCAATCGCGATCGAAGCACGCGGCGCCGTTGGCACGTCGCAGATTCTGAATTCCAGCGTGCCGAAGGTCGGATGCGGCCGCAGATCCCACCAGATCTTCTTGCCGTTGTCGATGCAGTGCAGCTCGACGAGCGTGTCGACGTAGCTCTCGTACTCGCTCCACGAGTTGAAGTAGTCGGGGATGCCGGTCCGCGGGAAGCGGCGGAAGACCGTGGTCCGGAACGATTTCAACCCGGTGTCGCGGCCCATCCAGAACGGCGAGCTGGTCGACAGCGCCAGCAGGTGCGGCAGGAAATACCGCGCCTCGTTCATCAAATCGACCATCGTCTGCCGATCGGGGACCGCGACGTGCACGTGCAGGCCGAAGATCAGCAGCGAGCGCGCCAGCTGCTGCAGCTCCTCGACGATGTTCTCGTAGCGTTCGCCGGGCGAGATCACCTGGTCCATCCAGTTCGAGAACGGATGCGTGCCGGCGGCGGCGATGCGCAGCCCGGTCCGCTCGGCGGCGTCGGCAAGATCGCGCCGGTTGCGGATGATCTCCTCGGCGAGCTCGGCGACGTTGCGGCAGATCTTCGTCCCGACTTCGACGATCGACTGGTGCATCTCGCGCTTGATCGCGTCGCCGAATGCCGGCGCGCTCGACGCGAGCAGCTCGGAGACGTGCGAGCGCAGCTCCCACGTGTGCGGATCGACGATCTGGAATTCTTCCTCGACGCCGACGGTGAAGGCGTGATCCACGGCCGATATCATAGCGCCGTGACAGGCGCCAGCCACCCGCGCCACCAGTAGTAGCCCCGCGCCAGCCATTCGTAAATCGCCAGATCGCCGAGGCTCAGCCACAGATCGTTCGGCAGCAGGAGCGGGTCCGGCCGGGATCGGTCGGGAATGAGTTGAGCCGGCGACGGGATCGGGTGCATGCCCTCGCGTTCGAACGTGCGCAGCGACCGCGTCATGTGCAGCGGCGAGGTGACGAGGATGAACGTGGTCACACCCCGCTCGGCGAGCATTCGCTTGATGATCACCGCCTCGTCGTGCGTGTTCCTCGACTCGGATTCGAGCAGAATCCGCTCGCTCGGCACGCCGACTGCCATCAGCGCGCTCTGCAGCGCGACCGACTCCGGCGCGGCGGCCGGATCGTGTTCGGTCACGCCACCCGATGCGATGACCAGCGGACCGCCGAGCAGATCGAACAACCGCGCCGCCTCGAGCACACGCAAGCCGGCGTCGCCGGTCACCGCCGACAGCTGGCGTCCCGACGCTCGCAGGTTCATGCTGCCGGATCCGAGCATGACGACGACGCGCGCACCGCGCGCCTGGTCCGCCGAAATGAGTGGCTGGTAGGGCCCCTGAAGCGTGCGCACCAGCAGCCCGGTGCCGGCCGGTGTGCTCAGCGTCCAGTAGAACAACGCCACAATCGCCAGCCATCGGCGACCCCAGCGCGCCAGCGGCGGCACGAACAGCAGCAGGACGCCTGGCGTCAGCAGCGCGAGGACGCACGAGATCTGCGACGGCCGCAGCGTTTGTTTCAGGAAGTCGAGCACGTCAGGCACCGCTCATCAAGTGAACCGGCACTTGAGCAACGCGTAGACCGCGTCGACGCCGTCGATCCAGCGAATTTTCTTGCCTTCGTGCTCGTACCGCGGCCGGTAGCCAATCGGCACTTCCAGGATCCGGCGTCCCGATTTCAGCATCCGCGCCGTCACTTCCGGCTCGAAGTCGAATCCGACGCAGCGCAGGCGGACGCCCTCGAGCACGCTCGGCTTGAACACTTTGTAGGCCGTCTCCATGTCGGTGAGGGTGCCGCCGAACAGAATGTTGGTGAGCGTCGTCAGAAAGCGGTTGGCAACGCGGCGGCTCAGCGCGACCCGATCCGACGGCGCGAGAAACCGCGAGCCATAGACAATGTCGGCCCGCCCGTCGAGGATCGGCGCGACCAGCCGCACGTACTCATTCGGGTCGAGTTCGAGGTCGGCATCCTGGACGAGCAGGATGTCGCCGGTGGCAAACGCCAGGCCGGTTCGAACGGCGGCGCCCTTTCCCAGATTGATCGGGTTGTTGTAGGTCTTCACGCGCGGATCGCTGATCCACCGGCTGGTGTCGATCGCGCGGCGCGTGCCGTCGCTCGATCCGTCGTTGACGATGATCACTTCGCGCTCGAGCGCGCCGAGATCGACCTTCCACACGCGCTCGATCACTTCGCCGATCGTCTGCTCTTCGTTGTAGACCGGGATGATGATGGAGAGTTTCATGCGCCGACGGCGACGATATGATACGTGAACCTCATCGCGCCGCCCGATCCACGGCCGGAGCGGCGGCGCCAACAAGCTGCCGGTACAAGCTGCGGATGTCCGACACGAGCCGCGTCGCGTGGAAGCGGTCGCGCACCGAGGCGCGTGCGGCGCGCCCCATTTCCGACCGGCGCGCCGGCGCGGCGGCGAGCGCGATCACCGCGGCGGCCAGTGCCTCGACGTCGCCGAACGGCACGAGCACTCCGAGTTCCGGTCCGGTGACGACGTCGCGTACGCCGCCGACGTCGGTGCTCACCGACGCGACGCCGGCGGCCATCGCCTCGATCAGCGCCACCGGCGTCCCCTCGTTGCGCGAGGTCAGGACGAACAGGTCGCTCGCCGCGTAGACGGTGTCGAGATCGCCGCGCCAGCCAAGAAACCGGACGCGGCCATCGAGCCCGAGTTCACGGGCTCGCGCTTCGAGCGCCGGCCGCAATTCGCCGTCGCCGACGATCAGGAACACGCACCGCGGCGACGGCGTCGCGACCCTCGCCGCCATGTCGAGAAACAAGGCGTGCTGCTTGATTGCGGTCAGCCTGCCGACGGTGGTGACGACAATCGCGTCGTCAGCAACTCCAAGCGACGATCTCGCCGGAGCGCGATCGCCGGCGGAGACGGCGATCAGCTGGTCGAGATTGAAGCCGAGAGGAATCAGCTTCAATTGCGCGACCGTCGCGATGCGATATGCGTCCACCAGGTCGTGCGCGATCTGCGGCGAGATGGCGATCAGCGCGTCAGTGCGGCGCGCAATCCACCGCTCAATCAGTACGAACAGACGCGTGCTCGGCGAGCCGAAATACCCTTCGAAGACGTGACCGTGGTAGGTGTGTACGAGGCGGGCGCGTTGCCCGGCGGGGCGCGTCCGGTTGTACGCAAGCGCGGCGAGCCGTCCGAGCGTTCCGGCCTTCGCCATGTGCGTGTGCACGATGTCGGGCTGCCAGCGGCGCAGCGTCCGGTAGATGCGCCACCACGCCTTCAGGTCGTTGAACGGTGCGATCGGCCTGACGAGATCGTCGATGAAGACGTTGTCGAGGTCGTCGATCGGCAGCAGGCGGGTCATGTCTCCTTCGCCGGCGCCGAGACGGCCGTGCACCAGGCAGGTGTCGAATCCGTGCGCGCTGAGGTCTCTGCTGAGGGCGATGGCCTGAATCGACGGCCCACCGATGTTCAAGCGCGTGATCACGCGCGCGACGCGGAGGTGTCGCCCGGTCAATCGAGCACGAACTCCTCGCGCCAGCTGGCCTCGTCGATCTCCGCCTTCGGCTGAGCGTCCTTGACGAGAATGAAGCTCTCGAGCACGAGCGCGTCCATTGCCGTCCGCATGAAACAGCGGTAGGCATCGTCCGGCGTGCAGACGATCGGTTCGCCGCGCACATTGAACGAGGTGTTGATGATCACCGGGCAGCCGGTGCGGTTCTCGAACGCCGCGATGATGTCGTAGAAGAGCGGGTTCGCGTCGCGCCGCACCGTCTGCACGCGCGCCGAGTAGTCGACGTGCGTGACCGCCGGGATGTCCGACCGTGCGACGTTCAGCTTTTCGATCCCCCACAGCGCCTGCTGTGCGGCGGACATCTCGATCCGATGCGCGCCGGCGACGTCGGCAACCAGCAGCATGTACGGACTATCGCCATCGAGCTCGAACCAGTCGCTGACGCGTTCGCGCAGCACCGCTGGCGCGAACGGCCGGAACGATTCGCGGAATTTGATTTTCAGGTTCATCGCCGACTGCATCGACGGCGACCGGGCGTCACCGATGATCGAGCGCGCGCCGAGCGCGCGTGGTCCGAATTCCATCCGTCCCTGCAGCAAGCCGACGACGAGCCCCCGGGCCAGCAGCTCGGCGACGCGCTGCGGCAGCTGGTCGCGCTCGACCCGGCGCGCCGGATATCCCATCTCCGCCAGCCATTCGGCAATCTCGTCGTCGGTGAACGATGGGCCGAGAAACGATCCGTGCATCGCGTCGGCAAAGCGCCGCGCCGCCCGGCGCGGCGGCGCCTCGGCGGCCGTCTGCCGCGGCTCCCAGGTCCCGGCACGTTCGGCGCTGGTGCGCGGAACCCCGAGGTAGCGATGCGCGAGGCTGAGCGCGACGCCAAGCGCTCCGCCGGCGTCGCCGGCGGCCGGCTGAATCCAGATCTCGTCGAACGGACCCTCGCGCGCGATGCGCCCGTTGCCGACGCAATTGAGCGCGACGCCGCCGGCGAGACAGAGCCGGTTCAGGCCGGTCAACTCGTGGGCGGTGCGCGCCATCCGCAGCATGATGTCCTCGGTGACCACCTGAACGGAGCGCGCGAGATCGAGCTCGCGCTGCGTCAGCTTCGATTCGGGCTGGCGCGCCGGCCCGCCGAACAGCCGCTCGAACCCGGACCCGGTCATCGTCAGGCCATGGACGAACTCGAAGTATTCCAGGTTCAACCGGATGCTGCCGTCGTCGTGCACGTCAACGAGGTGATCGCGGATCGCGGAGACATACCGCGGCTCGCCGTAGGGCGCGAGGCCCATCACCTTGTATTCACCCGAGTTGACGCGAAAGCCCGTGAAGTAGGTGAAGGCCGAATAGAGCAGCCCCACGGAGTGGGGGAAGCGCTGCTCTTTCAGCAGTTCGAGCACCGACCCGCGGCCGACGCCGATCGAGGAGGTCGCCCATTCCCCGACGCCGTCCATGGTGAGTATCGCCGCCTCCTCGAACGGCGACGGGTAGAATGCCGATGCAGCGTGCGACTCGTGATGGTCGCCGAACAGCACGTTGAAGTCGTCGCGGCCAAGCTCGTGGCGAATCACGTCGGCGAGCCACAACTTCGTCGTCAACCACTGCGGCAGCGCCAGCAAATAGGACTGCAGCCCTCGCGGCGCGACGGCCAGGTAGCTCTCGAGCAGCCGTCCAAACTTGACCAGCGGCTTTTCGTAGAAGCCGAGGTGATCGACGTCGGCGATCGTGAGGCCGGCCTGTTTCAGACAGTACGCGACCGCGTGAGCGGGAAATCCGGCGTCGTGCTTCTTCCGCGTGAAGCGCTCTTCCTGCGCGGCGGCGACGATCGCATCGCCACTCACCAGGCAGGCGGCCGAATCGTGATAGTACGCCGATATGCCGAGGATGTGCGTCGCCATCGCGCCATCGCTCAAAACAGCGTGTAGATGAACGGCGCGACCGCGCTCGACTGCGAGAAGACGATCAGCAGCGCGAAGAGCACGAAGATGACGATGATCGGCGCGAGCCAGTACTTCTTTTCCTGCCGGAGGAACTGTGAGAATTCCTTGAGGACCCGGAATTTGGACATCGCTTCTCTCTCAGAACATGCGCTCGTAATGCTTCGGATCGCGGACGCGCTTCGAAAACGGCAGCCACAGTGAACCGGCGGCACGGCGAGCGAGCGGATCGCTCCCACAGAGACGACCGAGGACGCCGATCGGCGACACGACGAGCACGAACATCACGGTCAGCAGAACCCTGGAATTCATCCAGCCGAGCAGATGGCCAACGCGGTTCCACTGCATCGCCACCGGCACCAGCCACGTGGGACGCGCCAGCGCTGCGACGATCAAAACGCCGCCCGCCGCGGCGGCGACTTCGGCACGAACGAGATGGCCGCGCCACAGGCTGAACAGCGCGATCGCGGCGAGGACGCCGCCGACAGTCACGCCGAAGCTGCGCGGCGTCGGCGACGGCGGCGGCGCGATGTAGACCTCGCCGAGGGCGCTCCAGCGGTGAATCATAGCGGCGTCATGGCGGTGCCGCGTTCGCCCTCTCAGAGCCTGAAGATTGTCGGATCGTTCCGATCCTTCAGCGCGTTGCGCGTATCGACGAACAGTGCGCCGCTGCTGCCGATCCCTGCGTAGTCGAACACATCGTGGTTCGTGCAGATGACGTAGCAGTCGGCGTTTTCGGCGAGCGCTTCAGCCTGCGGGATCGATCGGAGCGTCTCCGATCCGTGCTTGAGCGTGGCGACGTACGGATCGGTGTAGCTGACGATGGCGCCTTGACGCTTCAGCAGCTCGAGGATGTCGAGCGCCGGCGACTCACGCACGTCGCCGACGTTCGGCTTGTATGCCATCCCGAACAGGTGGACGCGCGATCCGTTCAACGCCTTGCGAACCGAGTTCAGCGCTTCGGCAATCAGCTGCACGACATACTCGGGCATCGCGCCGTTGACCTGGCCGGCGAGCTCGATGAAGC
>Ga0075435_100000294_pt1 | contig 30965 bp, 23 predicted proteins | sample RhiMethybrSRZTD4_FD_75302 | JGI IMG/M metagenome (GOLD analysis project Ga0075435, IMG submission 75302) | Populus rhizosphere microbial communities from Tennessee, USA - Rhizosphere MetaG P. TD hybrid SRZTD4 | ecosystem: Host-associated > Plants > Roots > Rhizosphere > Soil | place: USA...
GCCGCGGGGCGACTGCTCGAGCCGTCCGACATGACGCTCGATCCGCCGGACGCGCACGCCGTCGTCGTCGTCGGCCACACGTTCTGGCAGCAGCACTTTCACGGCGATCCTGCCGTCGTCGGCCGCACCGTCCGGATCGAGACCGTTCCGTTCACGATCGTCGGCGTCGCGCCGCCGCGGTTCGCCGCCTTCGGCCTGACGTCGGAACCGGACTTCGCCGTGCCGCTGACGGCGCGGCCGCTGCTCAACGGACGGCCGATCGCCTCGCTCGTTACGAGCGCCGCATTGTCGTATCTCGTCGTCGGCCGCCTGAAGCCCGGCGTGACGCTCGAGCAGGCGCGCGCGCAGCTGACGGCGATGTGGCCGGCGGTGCGCGAGGCGGCGCTGCCGGCCGACTACACTGGCGCGCGGCGCGACGATTTTCTCGCGACGCGCCTCTCCGTCTCCTCCGCCGCGAAGGGGACCGAGGCGCCGCTGCGCAAGCGCTTCACGCAGCCGCTCCTCGTCGTCCTCGGCATCGCCGCGCTGATCCTCCTGATCGCGTGCGTCAACCTGGCGAGCCTGATGCTCTCGCGGGCGGCGGCGCGCAGCCACGAGGCGGCCATCCGCCTGGCGCTCGGCGCGAGCCGCTGGCGCCTCGCGCGGCAGATGCTCACAGAGGGCGTGCTGCTCTCGATCGCCGGCGGCGCCTGCGGGATCCTCTTCGCCGCGTGGGCCTGCCGCGCGCTCACGGCGTTCATCTTCGAGGAGTATTCGTCGACGGTCGTGTTCGATGCGCGGCCGGACGCGCGCGTGATCGCGGCGACGTTCGCGACGGCGACGCTCGCCGGCGTCGTCTTCAGCCTCGTGCCCGCGTGGCGCGCGACACGGCGTGCGGTCGCCGAGACGGTCCAGCATGCGACGCGCACGACGACGGCGACGGGCGGCGCGGGCCGGTTGCTCGTCGCCACGCAGATCGCGTTGTCGCTCGTGCTGCTGTCGGCCGCCGGCGTCCTGGTGCGGAGCCTCGGCGCCGTGCGGTCGGTGCAGTCGGGCGTCGAGCGAACCGATCGCGTCTTCATCGCGTACCCGCAACCGCGCGCGAACGGACTCGACGGCATCGACAACGACACGTACTATCCCGAGATCGTGCGGCGTGTCGCCGCGCTGCCGGGCGTGGAGCGCGCCAGTGCGTCGCTGCTGAAGCCGGGGAGCGGCGGCGCGTTCGCGGAGCTCGTGGCGCCGCTCGGGGAGCCGGCGCTGCTCGAGCACGGCGCGCTCTCGCAGCGCACGATGGTGGCGCCGGGATTCTTCGACACGGTCGGCATTCCGATCGTTGGCGGCCGCGACTTCGCGTGGAGCGACGGCACGCGCGCGCGGCGCGTGGCCATCCTGAGCGAGAGCCTCGCGCGGCGGCTGTTCCCCGGGCGGGAGGCGATCGGCCAGCGCGTGACCGTTGGACTCGACCCCGCGCGCGGCGATCTCGAGGTCGTCGGCGTGGCCGCCGACGCGCGGCTGTACGACGTGAAGAACCCGAACCTGCTCGCCGTCTACACCGCGGCGCTGCAGGATCCGTCCGTCAACTACAAGTGCCTCGTCATCCGCGGCGCCGCCGTCTCGCTGCGCGACGTCAAGCGCGTCGTCGAGAGCTTGGGCCGCGAGAACCTCGATCGGATGGTGACGCTGCGCTACATCAGCGAGCGCGCGCTCCTGCAGGAGCGGCTCACGGCGATGTTCTCGACCTTCTTCGGCGCGCTCGCGCTGTTGCTCGCCGCGGTGGGCGTCTACGGGCTGATGGCGTACGCGGTGGCGCAGCGGCAGCGTGAGATCGGGATCCGCGTCGCGCTCGGCGCGGCGACGCGCCGCGTGATGGCCGACATCCTGCGCGACGGGCTCGCCGTCGCCGGCACTGGCGCCGCGATCGGCTTCGCCGCCGCGCTCGGCGCCGTGCAATTGGTGCGCTCGCTATTATTCGGGGTCACGCCGTACGATCCCGCGGCTCTTCTGATCGCCCCGTTGTCACTCCTCCTCATCGCGACCCTGGCAACCTTGATACCTGCCCTACGTGCCGCGCGCGTCGATCCGATGATCGCCTTGAGGGCGGAGTAGAACGCATCGTCCTCTGTGGCCTCCTCTGTGTCCGCCTCTGTGTCCTCTGTTAACCTTTGTGTCCTCGTCACCGCGAGCGACGGGTTATTTCTTCAACGCGAGCACCTATGTCGATCGAAATCTGGCCAGGTGAACCCTTTCCGCTCGGCGCCACCTGGGACGGCGAGGGCACGAACTTCTCGGTGTTCTCCGAGGTCGCGACGGCCGTCTTCCTGTGCCTGTTCGACGAGAACGGGCACGAAGAGCGCGTGCGGCTCCCGGAGGTGACGGCGTTCTGCTGGCACGGCTACCTGCCGGGGCGCGGCCCGGGCCAGCGCTACGGCTTCCGCGTCGAAGGGCCGTGGGCGCCGGCCGACGGCAACCGGTGCAATCCCGCGAAGCTGCTGATCGATCCCTACGCGCGCGCGGTGAGCGGCGGCATTCAGTGGGGGCCCGCCGTGCTGCCCTACGCGGACGGATCGGACGGCAACGACGCGAGCGACGAGGACAGCGCGCCCTTCGTGCCGCGATCGATCGTCGTCGACACGGCGTTCGACTGGCGCGGCGATCGCGTCATCCGTCGTCCGCTGCACGAGACGGTGATCTACGAGGTGCACGTCAAGGGCTTCACGAAGCGCTGCCCCGACATCCCCGAGCGGCTTCGCGGCACGTATGCCGCGCTCGCCAACGACGCGGCGATCCGATATCTCACGGATCTCGGCGTCACGGCGGTGGAGCTGCTGCCGGTGCACCAGTTCGTGCACGACGGACATCTGGTCGAGAAGGGGCTGCGCAACTACTGGGGCTACAACTCGATCGGCTTCTTCGCGCCGCACGGCGAGTACTCGAGCGGCGGCGACTGCGGCGGGCAGGTGCGCGAGTTCAAGGGGATGGTGAAGGCGCTGCACGCCGGCGGCCTCGAGGTGATCCTCGACGTCGTCTACAACCACACGGCGGAAGGCAATCACCTGGGGCCGATGCTGTCGCTCAAGGGGTTCGACAACGCCGCGTACTACCGCGCGAAGGAAGACGATCGCCGCTACTACATGGACTACACCGGCACCGGCAACAGCCTGAACATGCGGCACCCGCAGACGCTGCAGCTCGTGATGGACTCGCTGCGCTACTGGGCGACCGAGATGCACGTGGACGGGTTCCGCTTCGACCTGGCCGCGGCGCTCGCGCGCGAGCTGTACGACGTCGATCGGCTGTCGGCGTTCTTCGACATCATCCACCAGGATCCGGTCCTCAACCGGCTGAAGCTGATCGCGGAGCCGTGGGACGTCGGCGTCGGCGGCTATCAGGTGGGCAACTTTCCGGTGCTGTGGTGCGAGTGGAACGGCAAGTACCGCGACGCGGTGCGCGACTACTGGCGCAGCCAGGAGGCGGCGCTCGGCGAGTTCGGCAACCGGCTCACGGGCAGCTCGGACCTCTATCAGAACGACGGGCGCAAGCCGTACGCGAGCATCAACTTCATCTCGGCGCACGACGGCTTCACGATCAACGACCTCGTCTCCTACAACGAGAAGCACAACGAGGCGAACGGCGAGGAGAACCGCGACGGCGAGAGCCACAATCGATCGTGGAACCTCGGCGTCGAGGGACCGACCGACGATCCCGAGATCGTCGCGAAGCGGCGCCGGCAGCGCAAGAACCTGCTCGCGACGCTCCTCCTGTCGCAGGGCGTGCCGATGATCGTCGGCGGCGACGAGATCGGCCGCACGCAGGGCGGGAACAACAACGCGTACTGCCAGGACAACGAGATCTCGTGGTTCGACTGGGAGCACGCGGACCGCGACCTGCTCGCCTTCACGCAGCACGCCATCGCGTTCCGCCGCGAGCACGCGGCGTTCCGGCGCCGGCGGTGGTTCAAGGGCCGCCCGATCCGCGGCAAGGGCGCGTCGGACATCGCGTGGCTCAAGCCTGACGCGTCGCCGATGTCGGACGCCGACTGGAACGAAGGGTTCGCAAAGAGCTTCGCGATGTTCCTGAGCGGCGACGGCCTCGCGCCCGACGAGCGCGGCCGCCGCGTCACCGACACGAGCTTCCTGCTCCTCTTCAACGCGCACGTCGACGCCGTCGCGTTCACGCTCGCCGGCACGCCGTACGGATCGCGCTGGCGGCCCGTGCTCGACACGACGTTCCCGAGCCCGGACGCGCCCGACGGCGTCCTGAACGCCGACACGCAGCTCGAGCGCCCAGGTCTCTCGCTTCTCGTCCTCCAGCGGGAATAAGAACGAGTTCAGCGTTCAGCGTTCAGGGTTCAGGGTTCAGGGTTCTCGTTCTGGTTCTGGTTCTGGTTCTGGTTCTGGTTCTGGTTGGCGTTCTCGTCAACGAGAACAGAACTGCGAATGAGAACCCCGAACCCGAACGAGAACGAGAACCCGAACGGGAACGAGAACCCGAACGGGAACGAGAACCCAGAACCCGAACGAGAACCCGGAACCCGAACAAGAACTGTGAACGCTGAACGCTGAACGCTGAACCCTGAACGCGGTCGCCGCTACCGAACGCCGAGAAGCGCGCGCGCCGCTCGCAGCTCATCGCTGTTGATCGTGTGCCCCATGCCCGGATAGATGCGAGCGTCGACCGTGGCTCCGAGCGCGCGGAACAGCGCGGCGGTCTCCTGCACACGCGCCAGCGGGATGTGCGGATCCACGTCGCTGCACCCGAGAAACACCGGCGTCCCCAGCATGCCCTTCGGATGAATGCGCTGCGTGCCGGGCGGACCGATCGCCGCGCCGCTGAACGCGACGATCGCCCCGTAGCGCTGCGCGTGCCGCGCGGCGAACTCGAGCGCGAGACACGCGCCCTGCGAGAAGCCGACGAGCGCCACGCGCCCGGCGGGAATCTGCTGCGCGGCGAGATCGTCCACGATCGCCGCGAGCACGCCGAGCGCGGAATCGAGATACGGCTGGTTGTCCTCGATCGGCGCGAGGAAGGAGTACGGGTACCACGTGTGATCCGCGGCTTCCGGCGCGAGGTACGCGACGTCGGAGGTTCCGAGCTCGTCGGCGATCGACAGGATGTCCGCCGCCGACGCGCCGCGGCCGTGCACGCAGACCACGACCAGCCGCGCCGACGCCGGCTCGACGCCGCGATGACGAATCGGCTGCCCGCGGTGCGGATCGGTGGTCATAATAGCGGTCATTATGTCCGACGCCGGCTGGCCCGCTCTGCCGCTCGACGCCTGGCGCGACACCTACGCGACGCTGCACATGTGGTCGCAGGTCGTCGGCAAGGTGTGCCTCGCGCTGACGCCGCGCACCAACCATTTCTGGAACATCGCCTTCCAGATCACGGCGCGCGGCCTCGCGACGCCGCCGATGATCGCCGGCGATCGCGCGCTGACGATCACGTTCGACTTCCTCGACCATCAGCTGCTGTTCCACGCGTCGGACGGCCGCGTCGAGCGCGTGGCGCTCGAGCCGCGGACCGTCGCCGACTTCTACGCGGGCGTGATGGACACGCTGCGCCGCATGCAGGTCGACGTCCGCATCTGGCCGATGCCGGTGGAGGTCGCCGATCCGATCCGCTTCGATCGCGACCAGGTCCACCGCGCCTACGACGCGGCGGCCGCCCGGAACTTCTGGCGCGTCCTGGTCGCCATCAAGCCGGTGCTCGAGCGCTTCCGCAGCGAGTTCATCGGCAAGTGCAGCCCGGTGCATTTCTTCTGGGGCAGCTTCGACGCCGCCGTCACGCGCTTCAACGGCCGCCGCGCGCCCGAGCGCCCCGGCGCTGACGCGATCACGCGCGAGTCCTACTCGCACGAAGTGATCAGCCACGGCTTCTGGCCCGGCGGCGGCCCGATCGCCGAGCCCGTGTTCTACGCGTATGCGGCGCCCGAGCCGCCCGGCTTCAAGACGGCCGCCGTGCGTCCGCGCGCGGCGTTCTATTCGAACGAGATGAACGAGTTCTTCCTGCCGTACGACGCGGTGCGGAGCGCGGCGTCGCCGGACGAGGAGCTCACCGCGTTTCTCACGAGCACGTACGACGGGGCGGCGGCGCTCGCCGGCTGGAATCGCAGCGAGCTCGAGCGACGGGTGTTGCACGTATGAGCGATGGCGCCTGCGCCCACATCGGCGCGGTCTCGCAGGTGAAGACGCCGAAGGCGCGCCAGTGCGAGGAGTGCGTGAAGATCGGCGCGCGCTGGGTGCACCTGCGCACGTGCCAGACGTGCGGCGTCACGCTGTGCTGCGACTCGTCGCCGAACCGCCACGCGAGCAAACACGCCCGCGCGACGACGCATCCGGTGATCGCGTCGGCAGAACCGGGCGAGCGCTGGCTCTACTGCTTCCCGGACGACGCCTTTGCGGAGTACTGACGGAAAGGCAACCGCGGAGAAAGACGGCCTACTGAGGCAGGCCTGAAGGCCTGCGCTACAGGGCGGGCGCCTCGGAGTCCTCTACCTCTTCGTCTTCGTCGCCCTCGTCTTCGGGCGCGACGCCGATTCCCGTCTCCGGCGTGTTCGCCGGCGCATCGCTGGCGGGGAATGATTCCTCGATCGTCTCGTCGAGATTGTCTGCGCCCATTGGCGTATCGTACTCGAAGATCGCCGGAACCACGAAGACACGAAGACACGAATTTTCTTTTGTACAAGACAAAATTCTTCTTCGTGATCTTCGAGCTGCGTCGTGTCTTCGTGGTTCACGGAAAGCGCCCGAGCGCGTTCAGCAGCTCGAGGCGCGCGCGGCGCAGTTGATCCTCTGCCGTCGCCACGGCCGCGTCGGCGTCGCGCGCGCTGCGCTCGGCGTCGATCACCTCGATGTTGGTGGCGGCGCCCGCGCGGAAGCTGACGTTCGTGATCGTCTCGACCTGGCGCGCCTGATCGGCGGCGCCGCGCGCCGCCGCCGCCGTCCGCTCGCCGCTCGCCACCGCCTGGCGCGCCGCGCGCACCTCGGAGCTCGCCTCGATCTCGGCGGCGGCCAGCCGCGCGCGCGCCTGCTCGACGTCCGCCTGCCGCTGCACGCGCAGCGCCGCGCGGCCGCTGCTGTCGAACAGCGGAATCGTCGTCTGCGTCAGGAAGCGCCACGTGTTCTGCGGCAGAAAGAGCTGCGCCGGATAGATCGTCGACGGCTGGAACGTCGCGTCGATGGTCGGCCACCAGTCGCGCGAGCTGTCGCGCAGCACGCGCTCGGCCGCCTGCTGCTGCGCAGCGAAGAGGCGCAGATCGGCGCGGTACGGCTGCGCGCCGGCGGCCGGATCCTCGCCCGCCGGCGGCACGCTGAAATCGGGCTCGTCGATCGCGTCGGCGGGGCCGTCGGCGGCGATGACGACGCCAAGCGCCTCCTGCGCGCGGTACAGCGCGAGCCGGCTCGTCTCGAGCAGGCCTTCGTCGGTGGACCACTGCTGCTGCGCCCGCAGCGCGTTCAGGCGGCTGCCGGTGCCGCGCCGCTCGAGCTCGCTCGCGAGATCGAAGTGCGCCTTCGCGACGTCGCGCGCGCGCAGGTTGCTCTCGACGATCCGCCGCTGCACGAGGATCGTGAGATACGCGTCGGCGGCCGCGAACGCGACCTGCCGCCGCGTCTCGGCGACCGACAGCTCCGCCACGCCGTGCGCGTCCTGCGCCTGCGCGCGGCGCGCCCACGCCGCCGCGGCGAGGATCGGCATCGAGGCGGTGAGCGACGCCGTCACCGAGTTGCGCGGCGTCACCGTGAACCCGGAGAACTCGATGCTCTGGTTGAGCGTCGTCGTCGTGATGTTGCCGGCGAGCTGGACGAGCGTCGCCGCTCGCGCCTGGCGGATCAGCCCCTCGGCGCGCAGGATGGCCGCGGCCGCCGCGGCGACCGTCGGGTTCTTCTCCTGCGCGAGGCGGATTGCGTCGGAAAACGCGACGCGAACCACCGGCACGGGCGGTTGCGCCGCAGCGACGGCAGGCCTGAAGGCCTGCGCGACCGAGATCGAGATGACACCGCAGACGCGCAACCGGTAGCGCAGCCCTTTAGGGCTGCCCTCAGCGCGCGGGCGCGTGCTTTCGCCCGATGCTCTTGACGACGACATACAACACCGGAATGAACGCAAGATTGAGGAACGTCGACGCGATCATGCCGCCGGCGACGGCGGTGCCGACCGAATGCCGCGCCTCGCGCCCGGCGCCGCTCGCGAACACGAGCGGCATCACGCCGAGGATGAACGCCAGCGACGTCATCAGAATCGGGCGCAGCCGGATGCGCGCCGCTTCGACGGCCGCCTCCGCGATCGACAGCCCCCGCGCGCGCAGCTGCTCCGCGAACTCGACGACGAGGATCCCGTTCTTCGCCGAGAGGCCGATCAGCATCACCAGCCCGATCTGGCAGTACACGTCGTCGATCAGCCCGCGCGCCGACTGCGCCGCGAGCGCGCCGAGGATCGCGAGCGGCACCGACAGCAGGATGATGAACGGCAGCGTCAGGCTCTCGTACTGGCCGGCGAGCGTGAGGTACACGAGCAGCAGCGCGAGGCCGAAGATCGCCGCCGACTGACGGCCCGCGCGAATCTCCTCGAGCGACGTGCCGGACCACGCGTACGAGAAGCCCTGCGGCAGCGCGCGCTTCGAGAGCGCGTCCATCGCCGCCAGCGCCTGCCCCGAGCTGAACCCCGGCGCCGCCGACCCGTTGATCTCCGCCGACCGGAACAGGTTGAAGTGCGAGATGATCTTCGGCGCCGTCGCCTCCTTCACCGCGACGACGTTGCTGAGCGGCGCCATGCGGCCGCCCGCGGTGCGCACCGCGTACTTCTCGATGTCGCCCGGGTTCGATCGGAACTGGCGATCCGCCTGCACGTAGACGCGGTACGAGCGGCCGTTGAAGTCGAAGTCGTTCACGTACGCCGACCCGAGCAGAATCTGCATCGTGTTGGTCACGTCGCCGAGCGACATGCCGAGGCTCTTCGCCTGCTCGCGATCGATGTCGACGACGAGCTGCGGATCGTTCGCCGTGAACTGCGTGAAGAGCGCCGCCAGGCCGGGCGTCTGGTTGGCCTGCGCGATCAGCCCCTGCGCCGCCGCCTCGAGGTTCTGCACCGGCCCGCCGCTCTGATCGAGCAGCTCGTAGGTGAAGCCGCCGAACTGGCTGAGGCCCTGGATCGACGGCGGGAGGAACGGAATCACCATCGCGCCGGTGATCTGGCTGAACGCGCCGAACAGCTTGCCGACGACCGCCGAGGCCGCGTGCTCGGCGCCGCGGCGCCTGTCGAAGTCCTGCAGCTGCGCGAAGAGCACGCCCTGGTTCGGCGACGTGCCGGCGAAGCCGAAGCCGCCGGCCGCGAACATCTTCAGCGTCTCCGGCATCTGGCGCATCACCTGCTCGGCGCGCTTCACGACGTCCATCGTGTAGTCGAGCGACGCGCCGGGCGGCCCCTGGATCAGCACCATCACGTAGCCTTGATCCTCGTCGGGCACGAAGCCGGTCGGCACGCGCGTGTAGGTCCACCACGTCGCTCCGAGGAGGAGCACGAACGCCAGGACGACGAGCGCGCGGACGCGAATCAGGCCGCGCAGGCCGGAGACGAGCGCGGAGGTTCCGCCGTCGATCGCGCGGTTCACGCCGCGGAAGAAGATTCCCTTCGGCTTCTCGACGCGGCCGAGCAGCAGCGCCGACAGCGCGGGCGTCAGCGTCAGCGCGTTGAACGCCGAGATCGCCATCGACACGGCGATCGTGAGCGCGAACTGCTGATAGAGCCGCCCCGTCGCGCCCGGAAAGAACGCCACCGGGACGAACACGGCGGCGAGCACGAGCGCCGTCGCGATGACGGCGCTCGTCACTTCCTTCATCGCCGCCGACGCCGCGTCGTGCGATTCGCGGTGCGCGCCGCCCTCGTGGATGTGCCGCTCGATGTTCTCGATGACGACGATCGCGTCGTCGACGACGAGGCCGGTCGCGAGCGTGATGCCGAAGAGCGTCAGCGTGTTGATCGAGAAGCCGAACACCTTGACGAACGCGAACGTGCCGACGAGCGACACCGGGATCGTGATCGCCGGGATGAGCGTCGTGCGCCAGTTCTGCAGGAACAGGAACATCACGAGGACGACGAGGCCGATCGCTTCGGCGAGCGTCGTCGCGACCTCGCGGATCGACTCCGAGACGACCGACGTCGTGTCGAACGCCACCTCCACCTTGAGGCCCGGCGGGAAGCGTGCCGACAGGCGCTGAATCTCCGCCGCCACGTCACGATAGACCTGCAGCGAGTTCGCCGTCGGCAGCTGGAGCACGCCGAACGCGACGGCGTCGCGCGCGTTGTAGCGCGCCGCCGTCGAGTAGCTCTCGGCGCCGAGCTCGGTCCAGCCGACGTCCTTCACGCGCACGAGGCCGCCGGCGGCCGAGCGCTTGAGGATGACGTCGTCGAACTGCGCGGGGTCGGTGAGCCGCCCCGCCGCGCGCACGCTGATCTGAAACGTCTGCCCCCTCGAGGCCGGCTCCCCGCCGACGGCGCCCGCGGCCACCTGCACGTTCTGCTCGCGCAGCGCCTGCACCACTTCGTCGGCGGTGATGTTGCGGCCCGCGAGCTTCTCGGGATCGAGCCACAGCCGCATCGCGTAGCGCCCGATGCCGAAGACGAGGACGTTGCCCACGCCGGGCACGCGCTTGATCTCGTCGACCACGAAGCGATCGAGGTAGTTGCTGATGAAGAGCGGATCGTACTGGCCGTTCTCGGCGTATGCCGCGGCGGCGAGGACGAAGTTGGTCGAGACGCGCGTCACCGAGATGCCGACCTGCTTCACCTCGTTCGGCAGGCGTCCTTCGGCCTGCGAGATGCGGTTCTGCACGTCCACCGCGGCGACGTCGAGATCGCGCGTCAGGTCGAAGGTGACGATGATCGACGAGGTGCCGTCGTTGCCGCTCGTCGACGTCATGTACTGCATCCCCTCGATGCCGTTGATCGCCTGCTCGAGCGGGTTGGTCACCGCGGTCTCGACCGTCTCGGCGTTCGCGCCGTTGTAGAAGGCCGAGACCTGGACGCTCGGCGGCGCGAGCTCGGGGAACTGCGCGATCGGCAGCGTCGGGATCGCCATCGCGCCGGCGAGGATGATCGCGAGCGAGCAGACGCTCGCGAGGATGGGGCGCCGGATGAAGGTGTCGGCAATCACGGTCGAGTTCAGCGTTCAGCGTTCAGGGTTCAGGGTTCTTGTTCGGGTTCGGGTTCGGGTTCGAGTTCGGGTTCGGGTTCGAGTTCGGGTTCGGGTTCGAGTTCGGGTTCGGGTTCGCCGCCGCCTGGATCGGCGCGCCGTCGGCGAGCTTCTGCGTGCCCGAGGTGACGACGCGCTCGCCGGGTTTGATGCCGCCGAGGACGGGATACTGCTGTCCCACGATCGGCCCCACCTGGATCGCGCGCTGCTTCGCGACGAGCTTGCCGCCGGCGTCCTCCGCGACGAACGCGAAGAACTGTCCGTTGATCCGCAGGACGGCGGTGACCGGCACGACGAGCGCGTCGCTCGTCTTCCACACGATCCGCGCGCGGACATACTGCGCCGGCCGCAGCGACAGGTCCGGGTTGCGCACCGCGCCTTTCACGAGCACCGACTGCGTCTGATCGTCCACGTGCGGCGAGATGAAGGCCACCTTCGTCTGCGCGAGCGTCTGCGAGCCGTCGCTGCTCGCGATCCGGATGGGCAGGCCGATCCGCAGGGCCGGCGCGCGCTCGACCGGCACGTCGACGTAGACCTCGAGCGTCTCGTTCTGATCGATCGTCGTCAGCACGGTCTGCGGCGTCACGACGTTGCCGACGCGGACCGGAACGTCGCCGACGATGCCGGCGGTCGGCGCGGCGACGGTGAAGTAGCGCAGCTGCACCTGCTGCTGCTGCACCTGCGCCTGCAGCGCCTTGAGGTTCGCTTCCGCCGTCTGGAGCGCCGTGGCCGCCTGCTCCTGCTCCTGCTTGCTGATCGCGCCGGCGGCCAGGAGGTCGCTCGAGCGCTGCGCCTGCTGGCGCGCGAAGGCGACGGAGGCCTCGCGCGCCGCGAGCTCCGCCTCCTCGCTCGACACCGCGGCGCGCTGCCGCTGCGCGTCGATCTGCATGAGCGGCGCGCCGCGCGCGACGCGCTGGCCGGAGGCGACGTGGATCTGCGTGATCTGGCCGTCCACCTGCGGCTGCACGGCCGTCGACTGCAGCGACTTCAGCGTCGCGACGTATTCGGTGGCATCCTCCACCGGCGCCGGCGTCGCGACGGCGATCTCGACCGGCGTCGGCGGCATCGCGGGCGGGCCGGCCGCCGCCGGCTGGCCGGACGAATTGCACGCCGCGGCCGCGAGGACCGCGACAAGCGGCGCAACGATGCTGCACACCAGGCGCACGGACGGCATAGACTGGCTATTGGACTCTCGACGTTCCGCGAAGGTTCCAGCATGATAATCCGCTCTTCGCTCCTTGCCGCACTCACGGCCGCGCTGGCGCTCGCGCCGGCCGCCGCGCAGGCGCCGCCCGCGGCCCACGCCGCCGAGCACCACGAGTTCGTGATCGAGAGCTTCAGGACCGAGAGCGGCGCCACGCTGCCGAAGGCGCGCATCGTCTACGGGACGTACGGCCGCCTCGACGCCGCGCGCGACAACGTGGTCCTCCTGCCGTCGCACTACATGGCGAACCATCACGGCTACGACTGGCTGATCGGCGCGCGCGGCGCCGCCGACCGGCGTGCGCTCGATCCGGCGTCGCTCTTTCTCGTCGCGACCGAGATGTTCGGCAACGGCCAGTCCTCGTCGCCGAGCAACACGCCGGAGCCGTTCCACGGTCCGCGCTTCCCGGTGACGACGATTCGCGACAACGTCGAGGCGGTGCACCGCCTGCTCGTCGACGAGCTGAAGGTGACGCACGTGCGCGCGATCATCGGCTTCTCGATGGGCGCCGAGCAGGCGTTCCAGTGGGCGGTGAGCTATCCGTCGTTCGCCGATCGGATCGTCGCGACGGCGGGCACGGCGAAGGCGTGGCCGCACGGCGTGGTGCGGCTCGAGGGACAGATTGCCGCGCTCACCGCGGATCCCTCGTTCAACGGCGGCGACTACGCCGCGCCGCCGAAGAAGGGGATCGAGGCGTTCGGGATGGTGTGGCTCGGATGGCTCTACTCGCAGGAATGGTGGCGCCGCGAGCTGTGGAAGACCGCCGCGCCCGATCGGACGCTGCAGCAGGAGATCGAGAACCGGCGCCGCACGTTCTTCGCGGCGGCGGATGCGAACGATCTGATCCTCCAGGCGCGCGCGTGGCAGCGGCACGACGTCGGCGCGACGAAAGGGTTCGACGGCGACGTCGAGCGCGCGCTGCGATCGATCGCCGTGCCGGTGCTCTACATGCCGTCGGAAACCGATTTGTATTTCCCCGTCGGCGACGCGCGCTTCGAAGCGCAGTTCATCCGCCGCGTCGAGCTCGCGCCGATTCCGTCGCTGTGGGGCCATCCGGCCGGCGCCGGCGCGAGCCCGGCGGATCGCGCGTTCCTCAACGAGAAGATCGCGCGGTTCCTGGGAGTACAATAAGGACGCGTTTTCAACGGAGCTTCTTCCCATGCGCCATCACACTGTCGCCATATTCGCGTCGCTCGCCGTCGCGGGCGCAGCGCTCGTCGTCAGCACCGACCGCCTGTCCGCGGAGGCGAACGCCGCGCCGCCGCAGACGCCCGCAAAGGCGAAGATTGCGCGGACGGCCGACGGCCATCCCGATCTCCAGGGCACCTACGACGTCGCGACGATGACGCCGGTCGATCGGCCGCGCGGCGTGAAGAACCTCGTGCTCACCGAGCAGGAAGCCTCGGCGATGGAGAAGTACGAGGCGCAGCGGCAGGTGAAGAACGACGCGCCGCTCAAGGGCGATCGCGGCGCGCCGCCGGTCGGCGGCGAGACCACGCAGCCCAAGACGTATCTGGAGTTCCTCGAGCAGGCGGGCGGCGGCGTCGTCGGCGGCTACAACAATTTCTGGCTGTCGGGCGGCGACCACGTGATCCGCGTGGACGGCCAGCCGCGCAGCTCGATCATCATCGATCCGCCGGACGGCCAGGTGCCGCCGATGAAGCCCGAGGCCGCCAAGCGCAACCAGGCGTTCCTCGCCGGCGCCGCGGCGCCCGACGCGAGCGAGAGCGGAAACGCGGGGCCCCCCGGCGCGTTCGACGGTCCCGAGACGCGGCCGCTCGCCGAGCGCTGCCTGCTCGGCTTCCTGAACACGTCGGGCCCGCCGACGCTGCCGAACTACTTCTACAACAACCTGAAGCAGATCGTGCAGACGAAGGACACGATCCTGATCCTCGTCGAGATGGTGCACGACGCGCGCGTGATTCGCATGAACGCCGAGCACCTGCCGCCGACGGTCCGCAAGTGGATGGGCGACTCGGTCGGCCGCTGGGAGGGCGACACGCTCGTCGTCGACACGACGAACTTCACGAGGAAGACGCAGTTCCGCGGCTCGAGCGAGAACCTGCACGTCGTCGAGCGCTTCACGCGCGTCGATCCGAGAACGCTGCTCTACCGCTTCACCGTCGAGGATCCGTCGACCTGGGATCGGCCGTGGACCGGCGAGTATCCATGGAACGCGACGAACGAGAAGGTCTACGAGTACGCGTGCCACGAGGGGAACTACTCGCTGCCCGGGATGCTGCGCGGCGCACGCCAGAGGGAAGCGGACGAGGCGGCCGCGAAGGACAAGAAGCCGTAACCAAATTGCTTCCGTGCGGATCTGCCTGGCGACGCAGCATGCCGATGCGGCCTTTGCACCGCTTGCGCTGCTTTCGCTGAAGGCGTCGCTCCTCGCGCACCTCGACGTCGGCGACGAGGATGTCGCGATCCTGGAGTTCCCAGCCGACGCCTCGTCCGACGACATCGCGCGCCGCATTCTCGACTGCGAACCGGCGATCGTCGGGCTCTCCTGCTATGTCTGGAACATCGGCACGCTGCGCCGCGTCGCGGCGCTCGTGAAGGCGCGCCGGCCCGGCGCGCGCGTGGTCGTCGGCGGACCCGAAGTCGGTCCGGTCGCGGCCGCGGTGCTCGAGGCGAACCCGGCCGTCGACGCCGTCGTGCGGAGCGAAGGCGAGCAGCCGCTCGCGGCGCTGGTCGACGCGTGGACGCGCGGCGCGGGCGTCGACGGCGTCCGCGGCATCACGTATCGCCGCGCCGGCGCGATTGTCGAAGCGCCCGACGCGCCGATCGTCGCGGATCTGAATCAGCTCGCGTCGCCGCACCTCTCGCTGTCGATCGATCTCACCGGGCGCATCGTCTGCCTCGAGACGCAGCGCGGCTGCGTCTTCCGCTGCAACTTCTGCTTCTACAACAAGGACTTTTCGATTCGAAACCGCCGGTTCGACATGGATCGCGTGAAGGCGGAGATCGATCGCTCTCTGCGGCAGGACATCGCCGAGCTGTACCTGATGGATCCGATCTTCAACCTCCACGCGGCGCGCGCGAAGGAGATCTGCCGGTTCATCGCGGAGCGGAACGACCGCCACGTGCCGGTTCACGCCGAAGTCTGGGCGGAGTTCATCGACGACGAGCTCGCGGGGCTGATGCGCGACGCCGGCTTCGCGTTCCTCGAGGTCGGTCTGCAGTCGATCGACGACACGGCGCTCGCGACCGTCGAGCGCCGTCTGCGCCTCGGGCGCTTCCTCGACGGCATCGCCGCGCTGACGCGCTCGGGCATTCACTTCGAGCTGCAGTTGATCTACGGGCTGCCGGGCGAGACGCGCGCGTCGTTCCGCCGGTCGCTCGACTTCGCCGCCTCGCTCGATCCGCCGGTGCTCGCCGTCTACCCGCTCATGGTGCTGCCCGGCACGGAGCTGTGGCGCAAGGCGGCGGCGCTGCGGCTCGCCTTCGATCCGGAGCCGCCGTACCACGTCCGATCGCACGCGACGATGACGCGCGACGACGTCGCGTACGGGCACCGCGTGGTGCGGGCGCTGCAGGACGTCGGCGACTCGCGCGCGCTGCGGACGCTCGCGCGCGAGCGCGGCATCGGCTGCTCCGACCTCCTCGACGCGTGGATCGCGTGGGACGACGCGCATCCGGGCCCCGAGTCGCCGGGCTACCGCGCGAAGCACTTTCTGCTGGACTTCTGCCGCGCACGACGAATCGACGCGCTTCCGTACGCCACGCTCGTCGCCGGCTGAACTACGCGCGGAGCGCGTCGGCGATTGCGCGCTCCAGTTGCGGCGTCGTGAACGGCTTCGAGAGCAGCGGCGCGCCCATGTCGCGAATTTTCTGCTGCGCCTCGTTCACGGCCGTGTACCCGGAGATGAAAACGACCGGGAGGGCCGGCTGCACCGCGCGCACGGCGGCGGCGAGCTCGATGCCGTTCATCCCCGAACCGAGGACGACGTCGGTGAGCAGCAGGTCCGGCACGGCGGGTCCCTGCACCAGCATCAGCGCGTCCATCGCGGTGTCGGCGGCGATCACCGTGTGCCCCATCGTCTCGAGCTGACGGCGGACCGTGGTGCGCACGTCGACTTCGTCCTCGACGAGCAGGATCGTCCGCGGCGCCGACGAGACCGCGGCGTCGCCGCCGGCCGCCGCCGACCGCGTCGGCGCGCCCGCCGCCGGCAGCAGCAGCGTCACGGTCGTGCCCCGGCCCACCTCCGAATCGATCGTCACCGTGCCGCCGGACTGCTTCGCGAAGCCGTACACCATGCTGAGGCCGAGGCCGGTGCCGCGGCCGCCGGACTTCGTCGTGAAGAACGGCTCGAAGACGCGCGCCGCGACCTCGGGCGGCATCCCCGATCCGGTGTCGCCGAGCGCGAGCTGCACGAACGGCCCGGGCTTCAGGTCGTCGTCGACGGCGTGCACGTCGGCGAGCGAGACGGTGGAGGTGCGGATCGTGAGCGTCCCGCCTTGCGGCATGGCGTCGCGCGCGTTCAGCGCGATGTTGAGCACGGCCGCTTCGAGCGCGCCCGGATCGACGAAGGCGACGCACGGATCGGGACACGTGTCGGTCGTCAGCTGAATCGAGGCGCCGAGCGTGCGGCCGAGCAGGCGCACGGTGCTGGCGACGAGCGCGTTGACGTCCACCGGGTGGGGATTCAGCAGCCGGCGCCGCGAGAAGGCGAGCAGGTGGCTCGTGAGATCGCGGCCGTGCAGCGTCGCGCGGAGCACGGCGTCGATGATCTCGTCGGCGTACTTGTCCTTCGGGAGATAGGCGCGCAGCAGCTCGACGTTGCCGAGGATGATCGCGAGGATGTTGTTGAAGTCGTGCGCGATGCCGCCGGTGAGCTGGCCGACCGCCTCCATCTTCTGCGATCGGAACAGCGCGTCGCGCGTCTGCTCGAGCGTCTGCTGCGCGTGGCGCAGCTCGGTGATGTCGTGCGAGATGCCGAAAAGGCCGAGGATCCGCCCCTCGCGGTCGCGGTACACGCCTTTGGTGACGAGATACGCCTGCCGCGTGTCGCCTTCGCCGGTCGCGACGCCCTCGAAGGAATGCGCCTGGCCGGTCGCGAGCACCTTGCGATCGTCCTCGATGAAGCGCTGCGCCGTCTCCTCGGGATAGAGCTCGAGATCGTGCTTGCCGACGATCTCCTCCGGCGATTTCCCGAGGAACCGCGCGGCGGCCTCGTTGACCAGCACGTAGCGCCCGTGAAGATCCTTGACGAAGATGGCGTCGGGCGTCGCCTCAATCACCGCCCGCAGGATCTGATCACTGTTCGGCAGCATTCAGACGGCAGATTACTCGCAAGGCAGGAGGGCAGGAAGGCAGGAAGGCAGAAATTCAGTGAAGGAAGGAGGGAAGGACGAAATGACGAAGGCAGGAAGGATGGAAGGTTGAAAGGCGAAGGATCGAAGGTTCCCGCCTTCTGCCTTCGTCCTTTCTGCCTTCCCACCCTCCTGCCTTGAATTCCTGCCTTCCTGCCTTCTGCCTTCCTGTCTCGCAGGCCGCCCCGGTTCACTTACTCCAGGGCGGAACGATATGGTTCGTGCGGGCGTAGGCGATCAGCTGGCCGAGATGCTCGTGCAGATCGCCGCCGACGCCGAGCGCCGCCTGCGACGCGGACATGTCCATGCCCATCACCTTGCGCCTGCCGGTCATCGCCGATGGATCGAGCGCCTCGAGCTCCTTCTTCGCGTGGTCGAAGCCTTTCTTCACGTGGTCGACCACCTGCGCCTTATCCGAGAGCGTACGCAGCTTCGCGGCTTCCTCACGGCTCCCGAGGTTCGCCGGCTTGCCGCCGAACGACGTGGGGATGAACGAATAGCCCTCCATCGCCGCGAGCATCAGCACCTCGGCCACCGAGCGGACGCCTTCCATCGGCCGCCAGGCGTACTTGTCCGGGGGGAAGGCCTCGGCGAGGCCGACGAACTTGCCGCGCATCACGTCGAGATCCTTGATGAACGAGGCCTTGAGCTCGGCGGCGGCGTCCTTCGAGATCACGTCCTGCGCGCGGGCAGGCGCCGCGACGACGGTCATTGCGAGGCCGGCGGCGATCGCCGCGGCGATGAGACGACACTTCATGAGCAGCTCCTTCGTGAAAGAGACGGCGAAGAGAGTTTACTCCGCCTTCGGCGCGCAAAGGCCGCGAAGCAAGCAACGTCGCGAAGGACGCGCGAGCGGACACCGTCCGTAAACGATCACCGGGGCTCGCCTTTCGCCGCGACGGGCTCGTGATTCACGGGCACGGGGCCGGCCCACGTCTGCAGCGGGCGTCCGGTCTCGAGCAGCGACTTCAGGCTCGACACGACGCGCGGCCATCCGCTCGCGACCTTGCGCCGCATGTCGGCGTCGAGCTGCTCGTGCGTAATCGTCAGCCGCACCATCTCAGCCACCGGCTCGATCTCGAACGTGACGCGCGAGTGGCGATCGGGCCGCGCCTTGTCCTCGGGATTCGCCCACGTGAGCACGAGCCGCTTCGGCGGATCGGCCTCGACGACGGTGCCGACGATGTCCGCCGTGCCTGCGGCGTCGACGCGCCGATGCTCCCAGGGCGAGCCGGGCCGCCAGTCGGACACGTTGTCGTGATCCCAGTAGCGCCGGGTGAACTCGCCGTCGAGGAGCGCCGTCCAGACCGCGTCGGGCGTCGCGGCGATGTAAATCACGTAGACGAACTCGTCGCTAGCCATCCTTCGATCCTTCGAGCCGGCGCTTGAGGCCGTGGAGCGCCGCGAGCCGGGGGCGCTCGAATTTCCTGATCCAGCGGTCGTAGATCTCCTGGAGCGGCACGACGTTGAGGTAGTGCAGCTTCTCGCGCCCGCGCCACCGGGTGGAGACGAGGTTCGCCGCCTCCAGCTGGGCGAGGTGCTGCGCGACCGACTGGCGCGCCATGTCCATCGGCGCGCACAGTTCGTTGAGCGTCTGCCCGCTCCTCGCGTGCAGGCGGTCCAGCAGCCTGCGGCGTCCGGGATCCGCCAGCGCCTTGAACACCGCGTTGGCGTCGTGCACGTGGCGTCGGTGCTTCACGCAGTGGCCAGCCGGCGGCAGCAAGTATATGCAGGTAAATGCCTGCATGTCAATCGGCCCCCGCGCACATCCGTGACGGGTGGCTGTGACATGCATCGATATATCAGGACGTGATATAGTCGGCGCCGCATGGCGCTGCCCGTCGCCGTCCTCCACATCCTCGTCACGCTCGCCGACGGCGACAGCCACGGCTACGCGATCATGCAGGACGTCGCCGCGCGCACCGACGGCACGCTGCGGCTCGGGCCCGGCACCCTCTACGGCTCCATCAAGCGCATGCTCCACGACGGCCTGATCGAGGAGCTCGACGATCGGCCCGCCGCAGGTCGCGACGACGCGCGCCGGCGCTACTACCGGATCACGCCGCGCGGGCGGAAGGCGGCGCGCGCCGAGATCGCCAGGCTCGAGAAGCTCGTGCGCCAGGCGCGCGCGACGGGCCTCGTCGTCAAACACGGCTGACATGGACCGCCTGTATCGCGCGCTGCTTCGCCTCTACCCCGCCGAGTTCCGCGATGCGTACGGCCGGGAGATGGCGCAAATGGTCCGCGATCGCACGGCACGGGAGCCGCGCGCGCGGCTCTGGATCGATCTCCTGCGCGATCTGCTGCGCACCGCACCGAAGGAGCACGCCTCCGTGCTGCTGACCGACGTCCGCTACGCGGTCCGCCTCATTCGCCGCGCGCCGATGTTCACGGCGGCCGTCGTCGGCACCGTCGCGCTCGCGATCGCGGCCAACACCGCCATCTTCAGCGTGGTCAACGCGGTGCTGCTGCGGCCGCTGCCGTTTGCCGAGCCGGGGCGGCTCGTCCAGATCAGCGAGAAGAACGACGCGCTCGGCCTGCCGAACTTCGGCGCGTCGGTGCTCAACTTCCTGTCGTGGCGCGAGCGGACGCGCAGCGTCGACGCGCTCAGCGCGATCGGCTTCGCGAGCTTCACGCTGAGCGGCCTCGGCGAGCCGGAGCAGCTCTCGGGCAACCGCGTCAGCCCGTCGCTCATGCCGCTGCTCGGCCTCGCGCCGGTCGCGGGGCGCGCCTTCAGCGCGGAGGAAGAGCTTCCGGGCGCGCCGTCGGTCGCCATGATCGGCGAGGGCCTGTGGGCGCGCCGGTTCGGGCGCGATCCGGCGGCCATCGGCCGCACCGTCACGCTGAACGGCCTGCCGGTCACGATCGTCGGGGTCGCGCCGGCGGCGTTGAACCTCATCTCGGGCGGCGAGGTCTACGTGCCGCTCACGATCGATCCGTCGAAGGAGATCCGGTTGAACCACGTGATCTTCGTCGCCGGCCGCCTGAAGCCGCACGTGACCATGCAGCAGGCGCAGGCCGAGTTCGACACGATCGCGCAAGGCATCGCCGCGGCGTATCCGGAGATGCGCGACTGGAGCGTGCGCCTCATCACGTTCTTCGACACTTTCGTCAGCGCCCAGCTGAAAACGGGGCTGCTCGTCCTGCTCGGCGCGGTCGCCTTCGTGCTGCTCATCGCGTGCGCGAACATCGCGAACCTCCTCTTGTCCCGATCGACGTCGCGGCAGAGGGAGATTGCCGTGCGCGTCGCGATGGGCGCGACGCAGGGCCGTGTGCTGCGGCAGCTGCTCGTCGAGGCCGTCGCGCTGTCGGCCATCGGCGGCGCGATCGGCATCGTCGCCGCGGTGTGGGCGGTTCGCGCGATCAATGCGTCGCTGCCGCCCAACCTCCTGCCGGTGCCTGTCGTTCACGTGGACGCGATCGTGCTGGCGTTCGCGGTGGGGCTCACGCTGGTCGCGGGGCTCATCTTCGGCGTTGCGCCCGCGTGCTATACGGCGAAGACCGACGTCCACGACATGCTGAAGAACACGGCGCGCACGGCGGGCGGCGGCAGCCGCGCGCGCGTCCGCAACGGGCTGGCCGCGGCGGAGCTCGCGCTCGCGACGCTGCTCCTCGTCGGCGCAGGGCTGCTCCTCGAGAGCTTCCTCAACCTGCAGCGCGTGCGCCTCGGGTTCGAGCCGCGCGGCCTCCTCACCTTCCAGCTCGCGCCGCCGACGGCCCGCTATCCGCTGGCCGACAAGGCGCCGGGCTTGTATCGCGCGCTCCTCGAATCGCTGCGCGCGACGCCGGGCGTCGGCAGCGCCGCGGTCTCGAGCGGCATCCCGTTCGGCCAGGGCAACTACACGACGTCGCCGCTGCAGACGTCCGGTCCGTCCGCGCTGCCGGCGGGCGCGGCGGTGCCGATCGACTGGCGCATCGTGAGCACGGGCTACTTCAAGACGATGGGCATTCCGCTGCTGCGCGGGCGCGACTTCTCCGACGCGGAGGACGGCGGCGGCGGCGCGCCGTCGGTCGCGATCGTCAGCCAGGCGACGGCGCGGAAGTTCTGGGGCGACATGGATCCGATCGGCCGCAGCCTGCATCGCACGGCCGATCCGCGCCCCTTCACGATCGTCGGCGTCGTGGGCGACGTGCGCAGCACAACGCTGAACCAGGAGTCGCCCTCGATCTACTATCCGCTCTCGACGCGCGCGTGGCCGCTGATGGACGTCGTCGTGCGCGCGGAGGCGCCGCCGGAGGCGCTGCTGCCGGCGCTGCGGCAGAGGGTGCACGACATCGACGGCGAGCTGCCGCTCGCGACGGTGCGGACGATGGACGAGTGGCTGTCGGCGAGCGCGGCGCAGCCGCGGCTGAGCGCGACGCTGCTCAGCGCGTTCGCGTTCGTCGCGGTCCTGATTGCCGCGATTGGCATCTACGGCGTGATCGCGTACTCGGTCAACCAGCGCACGCGCGAGATCGGCCTGCGGATGGCGCTCGGCGCGCGGCCCGGCGGCGTGATGCGGCTGATCGTCAAGGAAGGAATGATCGTCGCCGCCTCGGGCATCGGCGCGGGGCTCGCCGCCGCGTCGCTGCTCGGCCGCGCGATCGCGAGCCTCGTCTACGCCGTGCCGGTCGATCACCCGCCGACGTTCGCCGGTGTGGGCGTGGTGCTGGCGGTGGTCGCCTTCGCGGCGTGCGTGATCCCGGCGCGCCGCGCGGCGCGCCTCGATCCGATGGACGCGCTGCGCTGCGACTGACGGAACCACGAAGACACGAAGATCACGAAGATCACGAAAACCGGATAACCACAAAGCCACTGAGACACGGAGACCGCCGCCGGCGAGACCGCTCCTGTCGCGCGCCGCCGCTTCGCGGCGGCACCGCTCCCGAAAAGCGAGGAAACACGACGAAGTCGGACTCAGTCGTCGTGTTTCCTCGCTTTTCGGGAGCGGTGTTGTCGGCCGGCGCAGCCGGCCGACGCGCGACAGGAGCGTCCCAGCGGCGTCGATGCCGTCTGATCTTCTCGGTGTCTCGGCGTCTTTGTGGTTGTTTTGTGCGCGTTACTTCCTGCCGCCCGCGAGGGCCGTCGCGGCGCCGAGGCCGATCAGGGCGCCGCCGGTCGCGTACCGCCGTCCGCGCGCGAACAGCGGATGGCGCTTCAGCCAGTGGCCGGCGGTTCCGGCGGCAATCGCCCACGCCGAGTCGGTGGTGAACGACAGGGTGACGAACAGCAGACCGAGGCCGACCATCTGCAGCGGCACGCGCCCTTTCGACGGGTTCACGAACTGCGGCAGAAACGCGAAGAAGAACAGCGCCGTGTGCGGATTGAGCAGGTTGACGATCACGCCCTGCGCGAAGACGCGCCGCAGCCCGACCGGCTCGAGCACGATCGCGGTCGGCGTCGTGTCGGGCCGCAGCAGCGTCTGGATGCCGAGCGCGATCACGTAGGCGGCGCCGAGGTACTTCACGACGCCGAACGCGACGGCCGACGAGACGAGCAGCGCCGACAACCCGAGCGCGGCGGCGGCGACGTGGAACAGCGTTCCCGTGCAGATCCCCGCCACCGACACGAGCCCCGCGGCGCGCCCCTGATCGATGCTGCGCGTGACGATGTACATCACCGCCGGCCCCGGCGTCAGCAGTAGCGCGACCGACGCGGCGACGAACACCCACAGCACAGAAGACTCCGGCATCACGCGAGCGCGGCCTTGTAGAGCGCGACGAGCTTGCTCCACGCCTTCTCGGCGTCCGGCTTGTTGTAGATCGGCTTGCCGTTCTGCATCGGCATGTCGGGCACGCACCAGCCGTGCAGGCTCGGATACACCTCGATCTCCGCCGGCACCTTCGCGGCCGCGAACGCCTCGCGCAGCTTGTCCTTCGCGTCCGGCTGCCGCTCGTCGTCGTTCGAGGCAACGCCGAAGTACATCCGCGCTTTGATCTTCGGCGCGAGCAGGTGCGGGCTGTCGGGCGCGCTCGTGACGAGGCCGCCGCCGTGGAATGAGGCGCCCGCGCCGATGCGGTTCGGCACGGCCGCCGCCGTGCGGACGACGAGCGGTCCGCCCATGCAGTAGCCCTGCGTCCCGATCTTCTTCTGCTTCGCGACCTGCGGCTGCGCGTCGAGGAACGTGACGAACGCGGCCGCGTCCTTCTCCGCCGCGCCGGCGGCGCCGATCGATCCCATCAGCGGGCGCAGCTTCGCCATGTCCGCCGGGTTCTGGAAGTCGAACGACGCGGGATCGGCGAAGACCGGGGCCTTCGCGACGCGGTAGAACGGGTTCGGCACGAGCACGGAGTAGCCGTCGGCGGCGATGCGCTTGCCGATGTCGCGCATCGACGGCCGCAGCCCGAACGCGTCGGGCCAGACGATCACGGCGGGGTGCGCGCCGCTCGCGGGATGGATGAACGCCGCGTCGCAGACGCCGTCCGGCGTCTTCACCTGGACGTCGGTCTCGACGACCTCGCCGGCCGCCTGCGCGCCGGCGCCCGCCGCGGCGGCAATGCCGGCGGCGACGGACATCGCGACGAAGTCGCGCCGCGAGAGCTCGGGCCGCGCCGCGTCGCGGTCGTCGTCCTGCGTGTGGGTCTCGTTAGGCATCGTGTCTCTCCTTGCTGGCCGCGCGTGAGGCGCGGGAACGGACGACGATCAACGCGGAACCCGCAGAACGCGCAGACTCCCCTTTACACAAGGGCCCAAACGGTCTCTGCGAGCTCCGCGTGTTCTGCGTTGGCCGTCGTCGTGCAACGCGCGATGATACCGAAAACCCGACGCCGCGGCGCGGCGGCACCGTTCGTGCTCTCTCGCGTATAACGGCCGGGGTACTCGTCCGGTTTCACGACAGAGGTGCGCAGAAGTGTGCACCCCGATAGTGAACCCGTGACACCGAGCGTCGCGTCCGTGTGCGGCGGAGCGAACATGCGTCAAACATCCGAGCTTCCGAGGCTGCTGCTCGTCGACGACTACGCGCCCGAGCGCGACCTCTACGAGATCGCGCTCGAGCCGCACTTTCACGTGCTCACCGCGAGCAACGGACCCGAGGGGGTCGCGACGGCGATCGCCGAGCGCCCGCAGGTGATCGTGCTCGACGTGCTGATGCCCGGCATGGACGGGTGGGAGACCTGTACGCGGATCAAGAGCCATCCGGTGACGGCCGACATTCCGGTGATTCTGCTCACCGGGTCCGACGAGCACAACCTCTCGCGGCACGCGATCGCCGTCGGCGCCGCCGCCATCCTCACCAAGCCCTGCCCGGGCGATCGCCTCGTGGACCGAATCCGCGCGGTGCTCTCGATGGACGCGAGGTTGTGAATTATTCCGCCCGCAGCGCGGCCTGCGGGTCGATCGCCGATGCGCGTCGCGCCGGCACGTACGTCGCGGCCAGCGCAATCGACACCAGCACCGCGGTGCCGAGCGCGTAGATCGCCGGATCGCGCGGGTTCACGCCGTCCACGAGCTCGCGCAGCACGGTGCTCAGCGCCAGCGTGAGCAGCAGCCCGATGGCGATCCCGATGCCGGTCAGCGTCAGCCCCTGCCGCAGCACCATGGCGAGCACCCGGCCCGCGCTCGCGCCGATGGCCATCCGGATGCCGATCTCGCGCGTGCGCTGGCTCACCGCGTACGCCACCACCGCGTAGAGCCCGAGCACGCTCAGCCCGAGCCCGACGACGCCTACGGCCGTGACGACCTGGGCGACGAGCCGCACGCCGAGCAGCGCCTGCTGCTCGAAGTGCACCGCGAGCGTCCGCACGTCGTAGATCGGCAGGTTCGCGTCGATCGCGCGGACTTCCGCGCGCACGGCACCCGCGATCGCCGCCGGATCGCCGTCCGTGCGCACGAACAGCACCATCGCCGTCTGCTGGCGCTGCTCGACCGGCAGATAGAGAAACGGCTGCGGCGGCTCGCTGATGTCGCGCGTCTTCGAGACGCGCGCGATGCCGACGACCTGCGCGGTCACCGGCGGCGACGACTGGATCGTGATCGTCGAGCCGAGCGCGTCGCGCGACGGCCAGAACTTCGCGGCCATCGCCTCGTTGACGATCGCAACCGGCGGCGCGTCCGCCGTATCCCGCGGCGAGAACGGGCGGCCGCGGAGCATCGCGATGCCGAGCACGTCGAAGTACCGATCGCCGACGACCGAGCTGCCGACCGGAATCGCCGAACGGTTCGGCCCGGCGTCGTAGCCGGCAATCGTGATGTCGGTGGTGCTGCTCGACACGCCGAGCGGAATGTGCTGGCCGAGCGCGGCGGCGCGCACGCCGGGCAGCGCCTGGACGCGGTCGAGCAGGCGGCGATAGAACGCCCGCGTCGCGGCGAGATCGTACTGGGCGATGCGCGGATCGAAGCCCATGGTCAGGACGTGATCGACGCGGTAGCCGGGATCGGATCGCCGCGCGGCGCGGATGCTCTCGAGGAACAGACCCGAGAGGATCATCATCACCAACGCCACGGCGACCTGCGCGACGACGAGCGCCTGCCGCATCCAACCCCGCGGCGCGGCCGTGCGCGGCTCGCTCGCCTTCAGCACGGCGTTCAGGTCGGCGCGCGTGGCGCGGACGGCCGGCAGCAGCCCCGCGAGGAGGCCGGACAGCAAGCCGACCGCGAGCGCGAACATCGCGACGCGGCCGTCGACGTGCGCGTCGAGCTGCAGCGGCAGGTCGCTCGCGATTGTGATCGATCGGATGAACGCCGCGCATCCGGCCGCGAGGCCGAGGCCCGCGGCGGCGCCGGCGGTCGAGAGGACGGCGCTCTCGATCAGGAACTGACGGAGCAGCTGCAATCGGCTCGCGCCGATCGCAAGGCGCACGGCGGTCTCGCGGACGCGCGCGGGCGCGGTCGAGAGCAGCAGGTTCGCGACGTTGATGCACGCGATCGACAGCACGAGCGCGGCCACGGCGAAGAACAGCCACGAGAGCGTGAGGTTGTCGGGCGCCTCCGCGATCCGGAAGCCGGCCTGCGTGAAGACCATCGCGCTTCGGCCTCTGTTCGTCTCGGGATGCTCGCGCGCCATGTCGGCGGCCACGCGGCGCATGTCGTCGCGGGCGCGCTCGATCGAGACCCCGGGCTTCAGCCGCGCGAACACGTCCACGGAGCGCTCGACGCGGTTGGTCAGCCCGTCGCGGCTCGCGCCCGCGGCCTCGCGAATCATGGTGTGCGGCACGTACAGCGCCGGCTGCAGGAACGGATGCAGACCCGTGAACCGCTCCGGCGCGACGCCGACGATGGTGAACTCCGATGCGTTCAGCCGCACCGTCTGCCCCACGATGTCGGCGCGGCCTCCGAACTCGCGCTGCCACATGCCGTGGCTGATCACGACGACGGGCCGCTCGCCCGGCGTCCGGTCGTCGCCCCGGGTCAGCGCGCGGCCAAGCGCCGGCGCGACGCCGAGCGTGGAGAAGAAGTCGCCGTTGACCAGGACGCCGACCGTCACCCGCGGCTGCTCGCCGCGTGCGCGCGCGAAGCCGAACATCGCGTCCTTCGACGTCGCGAGGCCGGCGAACGACTGCGCCCGCGCCCCGATGTCGTCGATCTCCGCGTAGGAGAAGCGGCCGACGGGGTTGTTGTCGGTGAGCGACGAGAGTCGCACGACCCGCGATGTGCCGGGCACCGGCAGCGGCCGCAGCAGGAACGCGTCGACCAGGCTGAAGATCGACGCCGTCGCGCCCACGCCGAGCGAGGTCGAGAGCAGCACGGCGAGCGCAAAGCCCTTGCTGCGGCGCAGGACGCGCAGCGCGTAGCCGACCTCGCGGGCGATGAAAATCATCTCTCAGCTATACGTTCACGCGGCCATTGAGTTCACCGTTCATTGACGAAGCGGTGTAATCGTCGAGGTCGTTCAACTCGTGGCGAGGCATACTCCCGCGAAAGTTTTTCCATCAGGATCTTCTCAAGACGCCCGGCCGCAACCTTCGAGTTCGGCTCTGTCACACGGCGACGCCCCGTCTTATCCGGTTCCTAATACGGCACGCCCCTCGCAGGGTAACGGGGGAATGCCGAACCGGCCAGCGCGCGATATCACCGTCCTCATCTGCACATTCAATCGAGCGGCGCTACTCCGCGACACCCTCGCGAGCCTGGCCAGGATGGTCGTCGCCGCCTGCTGGGAGTGGGATGTTCTCGTCGTCGACAACCATTCGACCGACGACACACGCCGCGTCGTCGACGAGGCGGCGTCGGCGTTCGCGGTCCCTCTGCGTTACGCGCACGAATCGACGCCGGGCAAGTCCTCCGCGTTCAATCGCGGGCTGGCGAGCGGCACCGGACGGGTTGTTGCGAGCATCGACGACGACGTCCTCGTGTCGGAGGAGTGGCTCACCGCAGCATGTTCTCCGCTGCTCGCCGTCGATACGACCGTCGACTACACGGGCGGCCCCGTCGCGCCGTTATGGGAAGCGCCGCCGCCGGCGTGGTTTCCCGACGCGCCCAGCGATCTGTGGGGAGCGGTCGCGATCATGGATTACGGCGCCGACGCATTCGTCTTCGAAGAGCGGCAGCGCGTGCCGCTCGGCGCCAACGTCGCGTTTCGTCGCGAGTTCTTCGAACGCGTCGGCGGATTCCTGCCGTCGCTCGGTCGATCGCAGGGCCGCACGCTTCTCGGCCAGGAGCTCCCGGAGCTGCTCCGGCGGGCTCGCAGCACGGGTTCGCGGGGACTCTACGTTCCCGCGATGCGCGTCCGCCACTACGTCCCCGCCGGCCGCCTGACGCGCGCGTACTTCCGGCGGTGGTGGTTCGGGAAGGGCGTGTGCCGCGCCCGGGTCGACGCTTTGCATCCCATCACCGAGCTGGGCCTTGATCTGCGCCACGTGCCGCATGTATTTGGCGTGCCGAGATTCATGTACCGAGACGCGCTCCGGTCGGCGCTTCGGTGGCTCTCTGCGTGCGTTTCCGGCGATGCGCGCGAGCGTGCGCTGCACGAGATGCGGCTGGCGTACTTCGCTGGATACGTGTCGGGTGCCGAGCGTGGCGTCGCGCGGCGGCCGTGGCGACGCCAACCCGCTCCGTCACTTCCTGTCGCGTCCTCATAACTCACGTGATCATCCGATCAGGATCGCTCGTCGCCGGCGCCGTCACGAAGTACGTGCTGCTGGCCGTCAACATCGCAGCCGGCATTGTCCTGATGCCGTTCACCATCGCGCATCTCGGACGGTCGCAGTACGGCTTGTGGATGCTCGTCGCCTCGATGACCACGTACTTTCAATTGCTGGACATCGGCTACGGAAACGGCGTCGTGCGTCATCTCGTCGAAGCCGACGCGAGGGACGACGTCGACGAAGTGAACTGCATCGCGAGCACCTTCGTCGTCGTGTACACGATCATCGGCGTCGTCGCGCTCGTGCTGACCGCGTGTCTGATGCTGTGGGCCGTCCCGAGCTTTCCGCGTCTGACGGCGGAGGACGTCCGCATCGCTCGAGTCGTCATGGCGATCCTGGCGGTGCGCGTGGCGGTCGGCTTCCCGATGACGGTGTTCGGCGCGGTGACCAATGCCCGCCGGGGCTTCGTCCTGAACAACGCCGTCGCCATCGCGGTGGTCGCCGCAAACGCCGTCATCACGTACGTCGTGTTGCGTGCCGGATTCGGCCTGCTCGCTCTGGTCGCGGCGACGACGGCCGTCAACCTCCTTGGCTATGCGGGCTACGCGGCGACGGCGCGCCGGGTGTTCCCCGCACTGAAGATCTCCATGCGCCGCTTCCGCGCCAACCGGTGGCGAGAGGTCACGGCGTTCAGCGTCTGGATGTTCGTCATCGACATCGCCGTTCAAATCGGATTCAACATCGACAACCTCGTCATCGGCGCCGCGATGAGCACGGCGGCGATCGCCACCTACGCCGTGGCGCTCCGGTTGAGCGAGTATCAACGCCGGTTCTGCGATCAATTCAGCGGCATGCTCTTTCCCGTCGCCGTGTCTCTCGGCGCGCGGGGCGACACGCACGGCCTGCGCGCGGTCATGATCGACGGATCGCGCGTCACGGCGCTCCTCGGCTCCGCGGCGATGCTGTGCCTGATCGGATTCGGCGGCCCCTTGATCCGCGCGTGGATGGGGCCCGGGTTCGACGACAGCCTCGGCGCGCTGACGGCGCTCGCGATTGCGTCAGCCATCCTCGTGGCGCACGCGCCGATGAACAAGGTGCTCATCGCGCGTGGACGGCACCAGATGGTCGCGGCGACGTGGATCGGCGAGTCGCTCGTCAACCTCCTCCTGAGCGTCGTCCTGGTTCGTCGGTTCGGGCTGACGGGCGTCGCGGTCGCGACAGCGCTTCCGCTCGCGGTCGGCCATCTCGGCGTCCTCCTGCCCGCCGCCTGCCGGGCCGTCGATCTGGAACTGCCGGCAGCGGTGCGCCGGATGTTCGGGCCGGCGCTTGGCGGACTCGTCACCGGATCGATCGGTGCGGCAATCATCCGTGCGCGGGCCGGAGGCTCGGCGTCATTCCGCGTGGTCGTCGCCGAGATCGCGCTGACGATCGCGGCCTATACCGTCGGCGTTCTCTTCCTCGGATCGAATCGTCAGATGCGCCACGAACACTGGACGCGCGTCAAGACGTACGTCGAGTCGATGGCGGCCGTGAGCGGCCGACACCCGACGCCGACGCGGCGAACTGCTTAAGCGAAAAACGCCTTCGCCAATCTCGATGCTTGTGGCCGACGAGCCACAGGGTGCTGATGTTCGTTCGTGTCACGACGCGTCGTGCGCAAGTTGTCTCAGGAATATCGCGCGATCGACGCGCGCACGCACGATTCTGTCGCGCACCCACGAACATTCGCCGCGCGGCGCGCATGGCGCGACGTCGATCGTCATTCGATGCGCCGCGCGATTGCACGCGTGTCGATCACGATCGACACGCGGAAACATCGACGTCTTCCGCATTTTGCGGCGCCGATGCGCGCGCCGCTCTTGCATCGCTGGCATATCGGTTGCCCCTCTTCACTCGCGAAGTGCTCATTCAAGGAGGCAACGCGATGAAGAATGTTCGTCCAAACTGTCTGCTCGCCGCGGCCGCGATGGCCGCCGTCCTCGTGCCCGTCGCTGCGCACGCCGACGAAGCCTTGCGCGTGACGAGCGCCGAAGTGACCGTCACCTGCCCGCTGACGATCGGCGGCAGCTTCGAGGCGAAAACGACGGCCATGACGGGGAGCGTCACGCCTGACAACGGCGGCGCGGTCAAGGGAACCTTTGCCGTGGAGCTGATGAAGCTCGAGACCGGCATCTCGCTGCGCGATCGTCACCTGCGCAACAACTACCTCGAGGTCCAGAAGGGCGCCGACTTCGCCGTCGCGAAGTTCGAGAACATCAAGATCCAGAAGCT
>Ga0075435_100000297_pt1 | contig 30737 bp, 32 predicted proteins | sample RhiMethybrSRZTD4_FD_75302 | JGI IMG/M metagenome (GOLD analysis project Ga0075435, IMG submission 75302) | Populus rhizosphere microbial communities from Tennessee, USA - Rhizosphere MetaG P. TD hybrid SRZTD4 | ecosystem: Host-associated > Plants > Roots > Rhizosphere > Soil | place: USA...
AATTCTCACGGGTGCGAGACCTGAACGCTGTAGTTCTCCGGCCGATTCAACTTGCCCACGTCGTAAACCCGTAAGCACAGATTTCCAACGCCCGACACGGTGCCGAGGACGCCGGCGCCGACGGTGGCCTGGTCGTTCGCGAGGATGATCTGGCACGACGAGCCGTTCCACGTGCCGAGACTGACGCCAACCGTCTGCGACGCGTCGGGATCCATTGTCGTGAGCGTGGCAGAGACCGTGCCGCGCTGAGTCGATGAGAACACATGCGTAACGGCGCCGTTCACGGTGACCGTTCCGTTGAACGTGTCGGTTGTCGTCGGTGCGGCCGGGGTCGTCGGGACGACGGTATTGTTGTTTTCGCACGCGGCTGCACCGCCCGCCGCGAGCATCAACACGAACACCATGGTGCTGGAACTCAAGTGCATGATCGATCCTCGCCCAAATGCGACGTAGGAGGCAAGCGACATGCGGCCCATCGCACATTTTTCACCGGCGGAGACGGGTGAAAATCGAGATTCGACCCCAAGCTGATAGACTGACGCGCGTGTCGATCGACATCCCGCAGGCGCTCGACCGCCTGTGTTACCGCTACCCGTCGCTGCTCGTCGATGCGGTCATCGAGCACGAGCCCGGCAAGCGCGTGGTCGCGGTGAAGAACGTCACGGTCAACGAAGAGTTCTTCCAGGGACATTTTCCGGGCGCGCCGCTGATGCCGGGCGTGCTCATGCTCGAGTCGCTGACACAGGTCGCCGCCATCCTGCTGCTGCAGCGCGGCGACGCGCCGCCCGACGCGCGCGTGTACCTCCGCGCCGTGAACGACGCGAAGTTCCGCCGTCAGGTCGTCCCCGGCGATCGCCTGCGCCTCGAAATCGCGCTCGGCCGGCGTCGTGCGTCGATCGCGCACGCGCACGCGGCCGCGTACGTCGGCGATCAGCTCGTTGCCGAATGCGAGCTCGTTCTCGGCCTGCGTCCCGATCACACGTCGATCGATCCGACCGCCATCGTCCATCCGCGCGCCGAGGTCGGAGAAGGAACGACGATCGGTCCGCATGCGGTGATTGGGCCGCACGTGCGCATCGGCGCGAACTGCAGGATCGGCGCGTCGGCGGTCATCGACGGCTGGACGGAGATCGGCGACGGCACCGAAGTGTTTCCGTTCGGATCGATCGGCCTCGCGCCGCAGGATCTCAAATATCAGGGTGAGGAGACGCGTCTCGTCATCGGGCGCCGGAACATCTTCCGCGAGTTCGTCACGATCAATCGCGGCACGCGCGGCGGCGGCGGCGTCACCTCCATCGGCGATCGCAACGTGTTCATGGCGTACGTGCACGTCGCTCACGATTGTCACGTCGGCGACGACACCATCTTCGGTCCGCATGCGACGCTCGGCGGCCACGTGAGGGTCGAGGACTTCGCCAACATCAGCGCGGGTTCGGCGGTGCACCAGTTCTGTCGCGTCGGACGCTATGGATTCATCGGCGGCTACTCGGTGGTGACGAAAGACGCGCTGCCGTACGCGCGCACTGTCGGAAGCCGTCCGGCGCGAATATACGGTCTCAACATCATCGGGCTCGAGCGCCGCCGGATGCCGCCGGACGTGATCGAGAAGCTGAAGCGGGCGTTTCGATACCTCGTGCAGTCGAAGCTCAATACGACCAGCGCGCTGCAGCAGATACAGCAGGATCGCTCGCTGGCATGTCCGGAAGTGCAGCACCTCGTCGACTTCATTCACTCGTCGCAGCGCGGCGTCACGCTGCGACGCGCCTCGCGGAAAGCCGAGGAAGTGCTGGCCGACGAATAGACGTGTAGATGCGCCTCGGCCTGATTGCCGGCAACGGCCGGTTTCCATTTCTGGTTCTCGACGCGGCGCGCGGCGCCGGACACGACGTCACCGTCATCGCGCTGAAAGAGGAAACGTTCCCCGATCTCGCCGCCGCGGCGAAGCGGCCGCCGGCCGCCGCATTCCACTGGATCTCGCTCGGACAGCTCGGGAAGTGCATCAGCCTGCTGAAGGATGCAGGGGTGACGCGTGCGGTGATGGCCGGTCAGGTGAAGCACACGAAGCTCTTTGCCGACATCGTCCCCGACATGACGCTGCTCGGAGTGCTGATGCGGCTGAAAGCGAAGAACACCGACGCGTTGATCTCGGGCGTTGCCGACGTGCTGCGCGATCACGGCATCGAGCTCATCGACTCGACGACGTTCCTCGCGCCGCTGCTCGCGCGGGAAGGTGTGATGACCGACCGCGCGCTGACCGACGATCAGCGGAGCGATGTCGAGTTCGGCTACCGCGTGGCCGACACGATCGCAGGCCTCGACATCGGGCAGACCATTGCGGTGAAATCGGCGGCGGTCGTCGCCGTCGAAGCGATGGAAGGGACCGATGCCGTTATCGCGCGCGCGGGCCAGCTGGCCGGTGCCGGGGTGAGAATCGTGAAAGTGGCCAAGCCGAACCAGGACATGCGCTTCGACGTGCCGGTGATTGGCGTGTCGACGATCGAGGCGATGAAAACGGTGAGCGCCGACACCTTGGCGGTCGACGCCGGCAAGACGCTGATGATCGACGGCGACGCGATCGTCAAGGCGGCGAACGAAGCCGGCATTGCGGTCGTCGGCCGCCGGGTGACGGTGTGATCAAGCGCACACGGGTTCGCTCGACTGCGGAACAAACGGCAGGCTGGGAGACGGGGAAGCAACCGCCGAGACCGCAGAGCTCGCAGAGACAAGCGGTTCGGCTGATGAAGACGGCCTGCTGCGCTGGCCGTCCCGCCGAACCGCCTCCGCGGACTCCGCGGGCTCCGCGGTTAATCGTCGTCGTCGCCGCCGGGATCGGCAGATGAGCGTTCGAGTCGCGGTCGTCGGCGTCGGTCACCTCGGTCGCCATCACGCGCGCATTCTGTCGACGCTGCCGGGTGCGACGCTCGTCGCAGTGGTCGACACGAACCGGCAGCGCGCGGACGAGATCGCGGCGGTGAACAACACGCGCGCGTGCGCGGACGTCGCCGAGCTCGCCGGTCGGATCGATGCGGTCACCGTGGCCGTGCCGACCGAAGCGCACCGTCAGATCGCCGTTCCGTTCCTCGACGCGGGCATTCCGGTGCTCGTCGAGAAACCAATGGCGCGCACGCTCGCGGAAGCCGACGCGATGATTCGCGCGGCCCGCGCGACCGGCACAATCCTCGCCGTCGGCCACACCGAACGGTTCAATCCCGCGGTCGCGGCCGCGCGGCCGCTGCTGACCGATCCGCGGTTCATCGAAGTCCATCGGCTCGGTACCTTTCCGGAACGGAGCCTCGACATCGACGTCGTCTTCGATCTGATGATTCACGACCTCGATCTGGTCCTGTCCCTCGTCCGATCGGACGTCGATTCGATTGAAGCGGTGGGCGTCCCCGTGCTGACCGATCGCGTCGATATCGCGAACGCGCGCCTGCGGTTCGCGAACGGCTGCATCGCGAACCTGACTGCGAGCCGCATCAGCCGCGAGCGTGTTCGAAAGATCCGCTTCTTCCAGCCGGCCACCTATCTCTCGATTGATTACGCGTCGCAGAAGGTGGAGCACTGGCGCCTGACGAAGGATGGGTCGCCGACGCCGGCCATCCACGGCCGCGAGCTCGAGGTCGTGAACGAGGAGCCGCTCAAGCGGGAGATCGCGGACTTCGTGGATGCGGTTGTCAATCGGCGCCAGCCCGCAGTCACCGGCGAAGACGGCCGCCGCGCCCTCGCGCTGGCGCAGCAGATTACTGATCGGATGACCGCCATTACCTGAGTACAAATCTTTGTGCCCTTCGTGTCCTTTGTGTCCTTTGTGGTGAGAGTTCCATGTACTCGGACTTGAACGACTTCGTCGCGGATTTGGACAAGCGTCGCCTGCTCGCGCGCGTCGCCGAGCCCGTCAGTCCCGATCTCGAGATCGCCGCTCTGACCGATCGCGCGTGCAAGTCGCCGGGCGGCGGTCCGGCGCTGTTGTTCGAGAAGCCGGCGGGCTACGACATCCCTGTCGTCACGAATCTGTACGGATCGATCGATCGGATGTGCCTCGCGCTCGGCGTGAAAACACTCGACGATCTCGCGACCGAGATCGACGAGCTCATGACGCCGCAGATGCCGGGCGGGATCATGGACGCGTTGAAGATGCTGCCGATAGTGGGGCGGCTCCGAGATCTGATGCCGAGAACCGTGAAGGACGCGCCGTGCCACGAGGTCGTCGAGCGCGACGGCACGCTCGACTCGCTGCCGATCCTCAAGTGCTGGCCCGGGGACGGCGGCAAGTACATCACGTTTCCGCTCGTGTTCACGAAGGATCCCGACAGCGGGACGCGCAACATCGGCACGTACCGCATGCAGGTGTACGACGAACGCTCGACCGGCATGCACTGGCAGCGTCACAAAGGGGGAGCGCAGCACTACCGCGTCGCGGAACGGCTCGGCCGTCGGCTCGACGTGGCCGTCGCGCTCGGTCCCGAGCCGGTGCTGCCGTACTGCGCGACCGCACCGATGCCCGAAGGGCTCGACGAGCTGCTGCTCGGCGGGTTTCTCGCGAGGCGCCGGATCGATCTCGTGAAATGCATCAGCATCGATCTCGAGGTGCCCGCGAGCTCGCACATCGTCCTCGAAGGCTACGTCGAGCCGGGCGAGCGCAGACGCGAAGGACCGTTCGGCGATCACACCGGCCTCTATTCGCAGCCCGACGACTTTCCGATCTTTCACCTGACGTGCATCACGCGCCGGCGGAAGCCGACGTATCTCACGACGATCGTCGGCGTCCCGCCGATGGAGGACTACTATCTCGGCCTCGCAAGCGAGCGCATCTTCCTCCCGATGATCAGGAAGACGCTGCCTGAAATTCACGACATGCATTTTCCGGCCGAAGGCATCTTCCACAACCTCGTGATCGTGTCGATCGACAAGCGATACCCGGGCCACGCGCGCAAGATCATGAATGCGTTCTGGGGACTCGGTCAGCTGATGTTCTCGAAGACGATCGTCGTCGTCGACAAGGACGTCGACGTGCAGAACCTCAGTCAGGTCGCATGGATCGTCGGCACGCACATGGATCCGCTGCGCGACATCCAGATGACGAAAGGTCCGGTCGACGATCTCGACGACGCCGCGGATCTGCCGGCGTTCGGCGGCAAGATGGGCATCGACGCGACGCGGAAGTGGGCGTCGGAAGGCTACACGCGCAACTGGCCCGGGAGAGTGTCGACGACGGAAGCCGCGGGCCGCAAGGCTGCTGAAATCTGGTCGCGCCTCAAGCCGGCGTAGCGCACCACACGTGTGAACAGTACAGCAACCACGAAAACACGAAACGTAGAACTTAGAACTTAGAACTGAGAACTTAGAATTCAGAACTCAGAACTTAACACTCAAAACTTAAAACTCTGAGGATGGGTTCAACTCTTCGACTTTCAGTTCTCAGTTCTCAGTTCTCAGTTCTCAGTTCTCAGTTCTCAGTTCAGCGCTTGCGCGACTGCGAGCGCCCGCGCGATCGTTCATTCCTGCTGCTCTGCGCGCCGCCCGACTTCGATCGGCGCGACCCGTTGGCCCCGCGCTTCGTCCCGGATCCCGAACTGCTGCGATCCGATGCCTGTCCGGCCGGCATCACGCTTTTCACCGTCTTCATTGCGCCGCCGACGGTCGAGCCGACCCACTCAGCGCCCTTCTCGAGCAGCTCGCCCGCGGTCTCGGTAACGCCCGCAGGGTGTTCCTGCAATTCCTTCGCAGCCTTCTTGTTCACCGCGCCCTCGGCGATGCTCGTCAGCTTTTTGTCGGCCGCTTTCTCTTCCTTCAGCGTCTGGTCGAGCAGCTTCGAGACGCTGCGTTCGCCGAGCACCTGCGCGTAGGTCCGCACCGTCCCGTACGTGGCGATTTCGTAGTGTTCGACTTTCTGCGCCGCGGTGATCATCATCGCGTCGAGCAGGGCGCCGGGATCGGCGCTCGACATCAGCTCCTGGCCCTCTTCGAGCAGTCCCTCCATCGCTTCGCACGTCTTGCCGCTGGCTTGTTCGCCCAGCTGCCTGAGCGCCTGCGAGACCCGACGCTCGTGCGTCCTGGTCTGCGCGAGGTGGTTCTTGAACGCGGCTTTCAGCTCGCGCTGCGACGCTTTCTCTGCCATCATCGGCAGCGCGTCGATGAGCTGCTGTTCGGCGTTCAGCAAATCATTCAGTTCCTCGACCAGGTGTTCACGGAGTGACGCAACAGATGCCATTTCAATCCTCCGCCGCGCACCGTGCACATCGGGTGCCATGCTGATCATCCGTGTTGCAGCCGATAAGGATCCGGAGGCATCTCCATGCGCAATGAATTGATCGGTGTGCCCGCTGCGACTCGGCGGTTCGGCGGCGGTGTTCTGGCGGTCGGATTCTTCCTCCTGCTGATCGCGTTTCTCGTCGGCGGGCCGCTCCGGACCGTTCCGGCCGGCCACGTCGGCGTGAAGGACTTCTTCGGAAGCGTGTCGCCGAATACGCTGCAGCCCGGCATCAACATCGTGATGCCGCTGACGAGCGTCGTGAAGATGTCCGTGCAGACGCAGGAAATCAAGGAAGTCGCCGATGTTCCGTCGCGCGAAGGGCTGATCCTCAACCTCGAGACGTCGCTGCTCTTTCAGCTCGATCCGGCGAAAGCGGTCGACATCTACCGCACCGTCGGTGCCGACTACGTCGGCACGATCATCGAGCCGCAGTTCCGGTCGGCGATCCGCGAGGTGACCGCGTCGTACGACGCGAAAGCGCTCTATTCGGCCGAGCGCGAGCGGATCGCCACCGAGATCCTCGCGCTGTTCCGGCGCATCGCAAGCGATCGCGGAATCATCGTGCAGCAGGTCCTGCTCAGGAAGATCGGCCTCCCGCCCGTCGTCGCGAACGCGATTCAGGAGAAGCTTCGCCGCGAGCAGGAGGCGGAGCAGATGAAGTTCGTGCTGCAGAAGGAGCAGCAGGAAGCGGAGCGCAAGCGGATCGAGGCGCAGGGGATTGCCGATTTCCAGAAGATCGTCGCGCAGGGCATCAGTTCGCAGCTGCTCGAATGGAAGGGCATCGAGGCGACCGAGAAGCTCGCGACGAGCAGCAATTCGAAAGTCGTCGTCATCGGCAACCCGAGAACCGGACTGCCGGTGATTCTGAGCGGCGACAAGTAATCGACGTCCGGCGCGACGTTCGCGGCCGATCTGCACTAGGATCAGCCTCGAACCGTGACGATCGGACACAACACCTTCCTGCAGCGCCTCATCGGCGCCGTCTCTCTCGACGCGGCGATCTACGAGGAGGTTGAAGCCGACACCGGCGCAACCTCCCAGGCGCTCGCCGTCGTCATCATGTCCAGCATCGCCGCCGGCATCGGGGCGCGTGGGTTCGGCGGCGCGTCGGTGGGCACGATCGTCATCATGACGGTCGGCGCGGTCCTCGGATGGGCCGCGTGGGCGCTCGTCACCCTGCAGGTCGGCGGCAGGTTGATGCCGGAGCCGCAGACGTCGGTCGACATGGGCCAGCTGCTGCGTACGATTGGATTTGCGACTGCGCCCGGGATCGTTCGCGTCATCGGCGTCATTCCCGCGGCGACGGTCCCCGCATTCGTCGTGACGTCCGTGTGGATGCTGCTCGCGATGATCGTCGCGGTGCGGCAGGCGCTGGATTACAAGAGCACGGCGCGCGCGGTCGTGGTCTGCGCCATCGGATGGCTGCTTTCGGTGGCCATCGGCTTGTTCTTCGGCCGGACCGTGTCGTAAGCTCGATCGGATGCCCGCCTCGGATCACGACCTCACGTTCCTCGCCGCGTCGCACGACATCATCAGCCTCGGCATGCTGGCCGACGAGGTGCGGCGCCGCCGCCACGGCGCCCGCACGACGTTCGTGCGCGTGGTCGACGTCCCGTTTGCCGAGACGCCGGTGATGCCGGCTGCGGCGCGCGCGGGCGAAGTCCGAATCGTGGGCACGCCGCCGTCGCGCGCCGCTGCGCTCGGATGCGTACGGCAGCTCGCGACCGGGGTTGCCGGCGTTCCGCTGACAGGATTTTCGCTCGCGGATCTCGAGCAGCTGTCGGCACAGGACGGCGTCACGCTGCGATCGCTGCTCGAAGATCTGCGGACCGCAGGCCTCGAGCTCATCGCCGAAGCGCCGTTCGATCGCCTGCAGGATCCGCGGCGATCAATCGAAGAAGTCAACATCGCCGGTCTGGCGCTCGCCCGTCTCACTATTCACCAGTCGCCCTCGCCCGATCCGTTGCCGCTGCTCAAAGCGGTCGCCGACCTGCAGCGCAGCGTCGCCGTCGTTCGTGCGTTCGCTCCGCTGCCGCGCAAGCTGAATGCGGCCGTCCCGACGACCGGCTACGACGATGTGAAGCGCGTGGCGCTTGCGAGAATCGTTGTCGACAGCGTGCCGTCCATTCAGGTGGACTGGGCGCTTTACGGGCCGAAGCTCGCGCAGGTTGCGCTGACGGTGGGCGCAGACGATGTCGACGCCGTGTCGGCCGTCGACGATCTCTCAGAGGGGCGCCGACGCGCGCCGCTCGAAGAAATCCAGCGGAACATCACGGCCGCCGGGCTCGAGCCGGTCGAGCGAAACGGAAGGTTCGACGTCGTGAGGGACGCCGTCAGGATTGGGCAGCCGCAATGACCCTTCATCCGCGTGTTCGTCTCGGTGCGGTCGGATATCTCAACGCACGGCCGCTGGTCTACGGACTGGATCAATCGCCCCGGTTTGACGTTCGATACGACGTCCCGTCCGAATGCGCACGCCTGCTGCACGCGAACGAGATCGACGTCGGCCTCATTCCATCCATCGAATACCTGCGCGGCGGTCCGTACTCGATCGTGCCGGATCTCGCGATTGCGTCGCACGGCGCCGTGGCATCGGTGGCGTTGTTCGCCACCAAGCCGATGCGCGATGTGCAATCGGTGGCGATGGACACGAGCTCCCGGACGTCGGTGGCGCTCGTGCGCGTGCTGTGCGCACGCCTCTACCACATCACGCCGGCCATCGAATCGCGGGGACCGGATCTCGACGACATGCTGGCGCGGTGCGATGCGGCGCTCATCATCGGAGATAACGCGTTGTTTGCGGAACCGGCGAAGTCCACGGTCTACGGTCGTCAACAGTCGACAGTCGACAGTCGACAGTCGACGGGAGTCTACAGGCGGGAATTCACAGGTGGGCGGCAGGCGACTGAGCTGATGATCGAGAAGATCGATCTCGGTGAAGCATGGCTCGAGCTCACGGGGCTGCCCTTCGTCTACGCCTTCTGGGCGGGGCGCGCGGATGCGCTCTCGAAAGACGACGTCGCGCGGCTGCAGCGGGCGCGCGACGAGGGGATCGAGCGGCCCGAGCAGCTCGCGCGCGAATATCTCGCGGATTCAGCACCGGACCGCCAGGAGCTTGGCGGGCGCTACCTGCGGCACAATATCAAGTACCATCTCGGCGACGAAGAACGCGCCGGCCTCGAGCGGTTCTACCGTTACGCGGCCGAAGCGGGCGTGGTGAGCGACCCCGGCGAGCTGCGGTTTTTCGAGCGATGATCCCCGATTCAATCGAAGCCCGAATCGAATCGAAAGTGCGGGCCGGCGAGCGCATCGATGCCGACGAAGCGCTGCAGCTGTATCGCCGCGCGCCGACGGCGCGGCTCGGCCGTCTCGCCGACATCGTCCGCGCGCGCAAACATCCCGACAACGTCGTCACCTACATCATCGACAGGAACGTCAACTACACGAACGTCTGTGTCGCGAAGTGCAACTTCTGCGCGTTCTACCGTCCCGTCGGGTCGCCCGACGGCTACGTGCTCGGATTCGACGAGCTGTTTCGAAAGATCGACGAGACGATTGCCGTTGGCGGTGTGCAGCTGCTGCTGCAGGGCGGCCACAATCCCGACCTGCCGCTGTCGTGGTACGAAGATCTGTTTCGCGCGGTCAAGACGCGTTATCCATCCTTCAAGCTTCACGCGCTCTCGCCGCCCGAGGTCATCCATCTCTCGCGTCTGTCGCAGCTGCCGGTAACCGACGTCATCGGTCGTTTGATTGATGCCGGGCTCGACAGCATTCCGGGCGGCGGCGCCGAGATCCTCGTCGACCGCGTGCGCAAGCTGCTGCACTGTTACGGCAAGGCCACGTCCGACGAATGGCTCGACGTGATGCGCCGTGCGCATCACGCCGGTCTGCGCACAACGGCGACGATGATGTACGGAACGGTGGAGAGCGACGCGGAACGTCTCGAGCATCTCTTGCGGCTCCGTGCGCTGCAGGACGAGACGCGCGGCTTCACCGCGTTCATCACCTGGAGCTATCAGCCCTCGAACACCGAACTCGGCGGCGTCGAGGCGACGGGCATCGACTACCTGCGCACGCTCGCGATCGCGCGCCTGGTGCTCGACAACTTCGACAACCTGCAGGCGTCGTGGGTGACGCAGGGCGGGAAGGTGGGACAGCTGAGCCTCGCGTTCGGCGCGAACGACATGGGCAGCGTGATGATCGAAGAGAACGTCGTGCGCGCGGCGGGCGCCGCCTACTGCATGGACGAAGTCGAGATCGTGCGGAACATCGAGGACGCCGGCTTCACGCCGAAACGTCGCAACATGCATTACGAAATCCTCGGCGATCCGATCTTCCGCGAGCGCGACGTGCCGCGGATGCTGGAGCTGGCCACCGCGCGCCGCGATGGCGATCCCTCCGTTCCTTCCGAGCTGCGGTTGTATCCCGCGCGAAGCAGAACCGGCAAAGAGGCGCGTCAATAAGACGTGATTCACTACCGCGCCGGCTGGGTGGTTCCGGTCAGCAATCCGCCGTTTCGCAACGGCTGGATTGCCGTCGACCACGACCGGATCGCCGCCGTCGCAAAGCATCGGCCCGATGACGGCTCTCCCGCCGTCGATCTGGGCGACGATGTGGCGGTGCTGCCCGGGCTCGTGAACGCGCACACGCATCTCGAGCTGTCGTACATGCGGGACGAAGTGGCGCCTGCAGACGATTTCGTGACGTGGGTTCGCGGCGTCATGGCGGCGCGGCGGCGCCGCCCCGACCCTGCGAGCCCTGAGATTCTGCAAGCGGTCACGGATGCGATCGACGATGCCGTCGCGTTCGGTACCGCGGTCGTCGGCGATATCAGCAACACGCTCGTCACCTTCGCGCCGCTGACGCGTGCGCCGCTGGCTGCGGTCGTGTTCTACGAGCTCATTCGATTCAACGCGGCCGATCCGCACGGCTTCGTGGAAGCGGCAGTGAACGAGATCGAGGCGCTCGGGCCGACCGAGCGCGTACGCGCGAGCCTTGCGGCGCACGCACCGTATTCGGTCGCCCCGCTCGTATTCCGCGCGATCCGCAAGGCCGTGGATCGAGCGCCGTTCGCGCCGTGCAGCGTCCACCTGTCGGAATCGGCTGAAGAGATCGAGTTCATCCGGAGCGGCGGCGGTCCCTGGCGGACGCTGCTCGAGGAGCTGGGCGCGTGGGATCCGAAGTGGGTTCCTCCCGGATGCTCGCCCGTGCAGTTCCTCGACCAGAGCGGGTTTCTCGATCCGAGCGTCGTCGCCGTGCACGGTGTGCAGATGACCTCGGCGGATCTCCATCGGCTCGCGGCACGCGGCTGCACGCTCGTCACCTGCCCGCGGAGCAACGGCTACACCGGCGCGGGCGCGCCGCCGATTGCCGACTTCTATCGGTCGGGCGTGCGCGTCGCGATCGGCACCGACAGCCTGGCGAGCTGCGCGGACCTGAACGTCTTCGCGGAGCTGGCCACGATGCGCGCCCTTGCGCCGCATGTCTCGGCGGCCGCGCTGGTCGAGAGCGCCACCATTCAGGGCGCACGCGCGCTCGGATTCGACGCCGATTACGGCACGATCGAGCCCGGAAAGCGCGCCAGGCTTCTCGCCGTCACGGTACCGCCGCGCGTGTACGATGTGGAAGAATATCTCGTGGGCGGCATCGGGCCGGATCAGATCCGCTGGGTCGAGTGATGGTGTTGTCACGTCTGCGCACGTACGCCTCGTTCGTGCGATTCAGCCACTCGGTGTTCGCGCTGCCGTTTGCCCTGGCCGGCGCGCTGCTCGCGGCGGAGCAGTTGAAGGGATCGGTGCCGCTGTCGGTGTGGATCGCCGCGCACGGCGTCAGACCGCTGCTGTGGATTCTCGTTGCGATGGTGTCGGCGCGCAGCGCGGCCATGGGTTTCAACCGCCTGGCCGATGCCTCGCTCGACGCGCTGAATCCGCGCACCGCGAATCGCGAGATCCCGCGCGGCGCGATGACCCGCCGCGAGGCGGCGCTGTTCGTCGTCGTCTCGTCGGCGGTGTTCGTGTTCGCGGCGTCGCGCCTGAACGCTGTGTGCTTCGCGCTGTCGCCGGTCGCGCTCGCCATCGTGTTCTGGTACTCACTGGCGAAGCGCTACACGTCGTGGACGCAGCTCTTTCTCGGGCTCGCGATGGCCGTGGCTCCGGTCGGTGGATGGCTCGCTGTCGGCGGACGCGGCGGATGGCAGCCGTGGCTGCTGGCGCTCGCCATCGGCACGTGGGTTGGCGGCTTCGACGTCCTGTACGCCTGCCAGGATCTCGAGTTCGATCGAGGACACGGACTGCGATCGATACCCGTTCGGTTCGGCGTAACCGCGTCGCTCGCGATCTCCCGCGTCATGCACGTCGTCGCGATCGCGTGTCTGCTGGCGCTTGCGTTCGTGACGCCGCTCGGCGGCGTGTATCTCGCCGGCGTTGCCGTGGTCGCGGCGCTGCTCGTCTACGAGCAATCGCTCGTGCGCGCCGACGATCTCTCGCAGGTGAAGCGCGCGTTCGACCTGAACGGCTACGTCGGCATCCTGTATCTCCTCGTGCTGGTTGCCGCGTTATATGGCCGCTGACGTCGATCGCGCGCGGGCCGCGAGACACGCGACGATTGCCGTTGCGATCACCGGAGCGAGCGGCGCGATCTACGCGACGAGAACGCTTGCGGCGCTGCTGGCGCTCGGCGTTCACGTCGAGCTGATTGTCTCGGATTACGGGCGGCGGCTGCTGCACGACGAGCTCGGCGAGCGCGCGTCGGTCGATCGACTCATTCAATTCTTACGCGAGAGTTATGGTGACAGCGTGACGGCCGGGTCTGTCACCGTTCACAGCAACCGCGATCTCGGAGCGAGCATCGCAAGCGGCAGCCACGGCTGCCGCGGCATGGTGATCGTCCCGTGCTCGATGAAAACGCTCGCGGCGATCGCACATGGACTCTCGCGCAACCTGATCGAGCGTGCGGCGGACGTCATGTTGAAAGAGGCGCGGCGCCTCGTGATCGTTCCGCGCGAAACGCCGATGAGTCTGCCCCAACTTCGCAACATGGTGCTGTGCGCCGAGGCGGGCGCGATGATCCTTCCAGCGATGCCGGCCTTCTATCAGCAGCCACGGACGCTCGACGATCTTGCCGACTTCATGGCTGGAAAAATCCTCGGCGCGCTCGGGTTCGAGCACGATCTTTATCCGCCGTGGACCGGGAAAGTACCTGCGAAGGTGTCCGGACCGGCGTGACCGCCGGCCCCGACAAATCCCCGCCGCGCATCGCCGCCATGTTCGATGCGATCGCGGCGCGCTACGATTTCCTGAATCATCTGCTCAGCGGCGGCCTGGACATCCGGTGGCGCCGCCGCGCGATTCAGTCGCTCCATTTCACCGGCGGCGAACGCGTGCTGGACCTCTGCACCGGCACCGCGGATCTTGCGATCGCCGCGGTGCGCGCTCATCCCGCCGCCTCGCGCGTCGTCGGAATCGATTTCGCCCGCGCGATGCTGCGCGTCGGGCGCGACAAACTCGCGCGCGAGCGGTTGTCGTCCCAGGTGACGCTCGTCGCCGGCGACGCCACGCGCATTCCGCTGGCGGGCGAATCGGTCGACGCGGTGACAATCGCGTTCGGGATCCGCAATGTTGTCGACACGCTCGCTGCGTGCAGGGAGATGCAACGCGTCCTGCGGCACGGCGGCCGCGTTGCCATTCTCGAGTTCGCCGTTCCGACTGTGCCCGTCTGGCGCTCGGTGTATGCGTGGTACCTGAAGCACGTCCTGCCGCGTGTGGGCCGCGCGGTGTCGCGTCACACCGGCGCGTACGGGTATCTGCCAGCGTCGATCGATGCGTTTGCGACACCAGACGAGCTTGTGAAATTATTGCGACATGCGGGCTTCGAGAGGATCTCGGCCATCCCGCTGATGTTCGGAAGCGTCATTCTATACACGGCGGCGCGCCCTGCACGTGGCGACGCGCCGCCGCTGTAGTTGACAGTCGACAGTCAACACTCAGTTGACAGTCGACGGTCAACAGTCGACAGTGAGTTGACAGGAGGTCAGCAGGCAACAGCGAGTTGACGGGAAGTCACAGGTCGACAGTGAGGGTAAAGTCACAGCCGATCGTGACCGACATAAGTGACCTGTTAACTCAGGAACCTGTTGACTAACAGTCGACCGCTGGCTGTGGACTGTCGACTGCGTGGAGCGCCTGCTATACTCGTAAGTTCCTGATGTATTTCGATTTCGAGGATTACCACCCGGACATAGCTCCGGTCGGGCGTTCGCTGACCCGGCTCGAGGTGGTGCTCTTGTCCATCATCTTTCACCTGGTGATGGTCATCATGATCCTCCTGTCGCCGAAGTGGTTCCCCGCCGTATTTGCTCAGCCCAAAGCCGTCCAGCTGATTCCGCAGCAGGCGCGCGATCGCACCCAGTTCGTGTTCGTGCAACCGCGCGTCGATCGGCCCGCGCTCAAAGCGCCGCCGCGCGCCGAGCCGTCGGACATCGATCGCGAGGCGCGCGCGCTTGAGCGCGCGCAGAAGCCGACCAATCCGCTTCCGTTCTCCCGCGGCAACTCGCCGGAGCGCGTCATCGAAGACCGGCAGCGTCGGGAAGCTGCGCGCGGACAAGGTCCCGCACCGGATCCTGCCGCCGGGCAACTCGCGCGCAATCAGCCGGTCCCGCAGCCTCAGCCCGACAGCTCGGCGATGAACGTGCCGGAGTCGCAGTCGCCGCTGCAATTGCCCGCCGCGAAGCCGCCGGCGGCGCAGAACGGCGCGAACGGCCGCGCGTCGAACGCCGGTGGATCGCTTGGTGACGCGCTGCGGAACCTGCAGAGGTATGTGCAGAGCGAAGCGTTCGAGAATCAGGGCGGCGCGGGCGGTCAGTTCGGCCCCGAAATCCAGTTCGATACGAAGGGCGTCGAGTTCGGTCCGTGGATCCGCCGGTTCATCGCCCAGGTGAAGCGGAACTGGTTCATTCCGTACGCCGCGATGTCGATGAAAGGGCACGTCGTGATCACGTTCAACGTGCACAAGGACGGATCGCTCACCGATCTGACGGTTGTCGGTCCGTGCCCGATCGACGCGTTCAACAACGCCGCGTTCGGCGCGCTCGCCTCGTCGAATCCCACGCAGCCGCTGCCGCCGGAGTATCCGTCGGAGAAAGCCTTCTTCACCGTGACGTTCTTCTACAACGAGACGCCGCGGTGACTTCATCTGGTCATTGGTTCATCTGGTTATTGGTTCATTCAATAGATCAATTTCAATGAACAAATGAACCAATGACCCAATGAAAGAATTCCCTGGCCTTCGATGATCACCCGCTCGCAGCAACTCGGACTCCTGATAATCCTGCTCGCATTCGTGGTGTACGTGATCGTCCGCTTGCGATGAAGCGGCCGCTGGTCGCGATTCTCGGTCCGACGGCGACCGGGAAGAGTGCGCTCGCGCTCGCGGTCGCGCAGCGATACGGCGGCGAGATCATCAACTGCGATTCGACGGCGGTCTATCGCGGATTCGACATCGGTACCGACAAGATCGCGCCTGCGGATCGCCGCGGCATCCCGCATCACCTCATCGACATCGTCGAACCCACCGACGAATACACCGCCGCGCAGTTTGCGCGCGACGCCGCGGCGGTCGTCCGCGACATTCACGCGCGCGGCAAGCTGCCCGTTCTCGCCGGCGGCACCGGCTTCTACTATCGCGCGCTCACGCGCGGCCTGTTTCCGGGGCCTGGCAAAGACGCGGCGCTGAGACGCCGGCTCGAGTCGATCGCGGAACGGCGAGGCGAGGCGTGGCTTCACCGGAGGCTGAAGCGCGTCGATCCCGAGTCGGCGCGACGAATCCAGCCGCGTGATTTGAAGCGGCTCGTTCGCGCGCTCGAGGTGTACTTCCTGACCGGCCGTCCGCTGACCGCGCACTTCGCCGACACCGAGTCGCCGCTGCCGGACGTGGATGTCATCGCGATTGCGCTGCGGCTTCCCGCAGCGGAGATCTCGGAGCGCGTCACGCGCCGCGTGGACGAACAGTTCGCGCGCGGGTTGCTCGACGAAATCCGGACGCTGATCGATCGTGGGATTCCGGAGGCAGCGCGTCCGTTCGGCGGGCTCGTCTATCGGCAGGCGCTCGAGCACCTGCACGGCGTGCGCGACGAGGCCGCGACGCGCGCGCTCATCGCGCAGGAGAACCGCCATTACGCGCGCCGGCAGTTGATCTGGTTCCGTAAAGAGCCTAATCTTGTCTGGTTCGACGGCCCGGGCGAGTCGCCCACTACCATCGCGGCGGTCATGCGTTTCATCGACGAACGGTTTTAGTGGCGTGTCTATTCGGATTTACTACCGGCCGCTCCGTCGTCGCGGCCGGAAGATCGCAGTCGACGCCTCCGGTGATTAGCACTGCTCTTGCGTCTATGGTCCATTAGTGGATTACTGGGATGCCTGCGTCTGAGTCGAAAGTGCAGCCGAACATTCAGGACGTGTTTCTCAACTACGTGCGCCGCGAGAAGCTGACGGTCACGGTCCGGATGATGGACGGCATCGAAGTCGAAGGGCGGATCAAGAACTTCGATCGGTTCGCGCTCGTGCTGGATCAGAACGGCACCGATCACATGATCTTCAAGCACGCGATCGCGGCCATCAAGACGCCGAAAGCGGTCACCAACTACTTCTCGCATCAGTAAGACGCGCGTGGCGCGCTTCACCCGAGCCATCGTCATCGTCCTCGACAGCGTGGGTGTCGGCGAGCTGCCGGACGCCGCGGCGTATGGGGATCAGGGGAGCAACACGCTCGGCAACATCGCCAAGCGCGTCCCGCTGCACATTCCAACCCTCCGAGCCCTCGGGTTGGAACGCATCGTGCGCCTGGCGTCAGACCCAGGGTCAGACCCAGCGTCAGACCCCCACCCCTCGGCGGTCGGGCGGATGGCCGAGGCTTCGGCCGGCAAGGATTCGGTGACCGGACACTGGGAGCTGATGGGCGTCGTCCTCGACCGCGCCTTCCCGGTATTCCCCAACGGTTTTCCCCGGGAGCTGATCAGCGAGTTCTCGCGACTGACGGGACGTGCGGTGATCGGGAACAAGGCCGCGTCGGGCACGGTGATCATCGACGAGCTCGGTCCCGAGCACATGCGAACCGGCGCGCTGATTGTCTACACGTCCGCCGACAGCGTCTTTCAAATCGCCGCGCACGAAGACGTCGTCCCGATCCAGGAGCTGTATCGCGCGTGCGAGATCGCGTATCGGCTCGTCGGCGAGGGAATGGGCGTAGGGCGCGTCATCGCGCGGCCGTTCGTCGGCACGCCGGGACATTTCAAGCGGACCGCGAATCGACGCGATTTCGCGCTGCCGCCCCCGGGTGAAACGCTGCTCGATCGGATGACCGCCGCGTCGGCGCCGGTGATTGCGATTGGCAAGATCGAGGATCTGTTCGCCGGACGCGGGATCACGCGCGCGTTCCACACCGCAAGCGATGACGAGGGGATGGATCACGTCGAGCGGCAGATGAACGAGCTCGACGCAGGGTTCGTGTTTGCGAACCTCGTCGACTTCGACACGCAATACGGTCATCGCAACGACGTCGAAGGGTACGCGCGAAATCTCGAGCGCTTCGACGCGCGGCTCGCCGCCGTCCTGCCGCGGCTGCGCGATGCCGATCTGTTGATCGTCACCGCCGATCACGGCAACGACCCGACGACGCCGAGCACCGATCACGCGCGCGAATACGTGCCGCTGCTCGTCACCGGTTCGCACGTCCGTGCCGGCGTCGACCTTGGGACACGCCGCACGTTCGCCGACGTAGGTCAGACGCTCGCCGAACTGTTCGGCGTCGGTCCGCTCGCGCACGGCACCAGCTTTCTTCACGAGATTACGGCGTAACGCACGCACTCCGGTTTATGCGCGCGGGGAAGCAACCGCGGAGCGCGAAGAATTGCACGCTCGGAGCGCGGTCGTATTTGAGATCAGAAACTCTGCGTCCTCTGCGTTCTCCGCGGTTGCTTGTGCTCTAATCGTCGTATGAGGTCCCTTCGCGAACAGCTCGAGGCGCGCGAACGCGAAATCCTCGCGCCGCAGGCGGCGAAGAGCGCCGACTCGCGCGGCCGGCTGCGTCCCGAGACCGAAGACGATGTGCGCCCCGCGTTTCAGCGCGATCGCGATCGCATCATCCACTGCAAGGCCTTCCGGCGTCTCAAGCACAAGACGCAGGTGTTCTTCGCCCCGACCGGGGATCACTACCGCACGCGCCTCACACACACACTCGAGGTGTCGCAGATCGCTCGAACCATTGCGAAGGTCCTCCGTCTGCACGAGGAGCTGACCGAAGCGATCGCGCTGGGCCACGATCTCGGTCACACGCCGTTCGGCCACGCGGGCGAACGCGTCATCGACTCGCTGATGCCGGGCGGCTTCAATCACTACGAGCAGAGCCTCCGCATCGTCGACACGCTCGAGAACGACGGCCGCGGTCTGAATCTGACGTGGGAAGTGCGCGACGGGATCGCGAAGCACTCGAAGGGGAAGTCGGGCGCTCCGGTCGGCATGCCGCCGCATCTGCGCGCGAGCACAATCGAAGGACAGATCATGCGCGTCGCGGATCTCATCGCCTACGTCAATCACGACATCGACGATGCGACGCGGGCCGGACTGCTGAATCCGGAGGACCTTCCGCGAGAGCCAATCGAGATTCTCGGCCGCTCGTCGTCGGCGCGCATCGCGACGCTCGTAAAGGACGTCGTCACCGAGACGCTCGCCGGCCACCTCGCCGAAATCCGGATGAGCGAGTGCGTGCTCGGCGGGGTCCTGGCGCTGCGGAGTTTTCTCTTCGAAGCCGTCTACGAAAATACGATCGCGACAGCGGAGTTCCGCAAGGCGAGCGACATCCTGAGCGGTCTGTGGATGAAGGTCCAGGAGCGGCCCGACGAGTTCCTCGACTCGCGGACAATCGCATCCGACGGCCTCGACGCCGCCACCCGCGACTTCATCGCCGGGATGACCGACCGCTACGCGGTCCGCTTGTTCGAGCAGTTCTTCATCCCCAAGCCCTGGACGATTGATTAGCGCGGCATCTCGAGCGCCGCCGCCGGCGCTCCAGCCGAGCATTTCCGCTAGCCGCAGCACCCTCCGGCACGGTATATTGGGGGGTTCCATGCTGCTTGACCTGAGCAAGATCCGGACGCCGCACGAGCGCTACGAGAAGGTCTACGAGCCGGACGCGTTCAAAGCGGACGAGGACTACAAGATCGTGGAGCCGGTGAGGCTCGCGTTCGACATCCACAGGGACAAGCAGACGTTCCGGCTGGACGGCCGCGTGCAGACGATGCTCGAGCTGTCCTGCGGCCGGTGCCTGGAGCCGTTCCGGTGGACCGTCGACGAGCCGTTCGAGCTCACATACGAGCCGCGGCGCGTGTACTCGGGCGAGCGGGAGATCGAAGACGCGGATTTTTCGTCCGCCTTCTACGAGAACGACCAGATCGATCTCGAGCAGCTCATTCGCGAGCGGTTCGAGATGTCGCTGCCGATGAAGCCAATATGCCGCGTCGACTGCCAGGGACTCTGTCCGATGTGCGGGACGAACCTGAATCGCGGCACATGCGGCTGCAAGCGGGACTGGGACGACCCCCGCTTCGCCGCGCTGAAGAAGCTGAGAGCTGAGAGCTGACAGCGTACAGCTGACAGCTGAGAGAGCCAACAAGATGCCGAATCCCAAACGACGACACTCCAAGACGCGGACCGCGAAGCGCCGCACGCACGATGCGCTGAAGGCCGTCGGCCTCAGCGAATGCCCGCATTGCCACGAACCCAAGCCGCCGCACCACGTCTGCCCGAACTGCGGGTACTATCGCGGACGTCAGGCGCGGGCTGTCGAAGAGGAATAGCGAAACGGTCCCGGTTCCAGCGTGCCACAGTGCCAGAATGCTGGTGCCTAGGTGCCAGTGCGGGTACGAGCGCGCGCCGCGCTGCCAGGCGCACTCAGGCACCGCACTCAGGCACCGCACTCTGGCACCTGCACCCTGGCACGTGGCACCCAGGCACCCTGGCACCTGAATGACCTGGGTAGCCATTGATGCCATGGGCGGCGACGATGCGCCCCGCGTCGTCGTCGATGGCGCGCTTGCAGCGGCTCGACATCTCGATCTCGGTGTCGCGCTCGTCGGGCCGCGGGCCGTCGTTGCCGCCGAACTCGAACGCCATCAGGATGCAGATGCCTCCCGCGTGCGCGTCGTCGACGCGCCCGACGTCATCGGCATGACCGAATCGCCTGCCGCCGCGCTGCGGCGCAAGCCGCGTGCGTCGATTGCGGTGGCAGCCGGCCTCGTGGCATCGGGCGAAGCGGCCGCGCTGTTCAGCGCGGGTCACACCGGCGCCACGGTCATGGCCGCGTACACCGCGTTCGGCATGCTGCCCGGCGTCGATCGACCGGCCCTCGCGGCAACGATTCCCACGCGAACCCGTCCCGCCGTTCTCCTCGACGTCGGTGCGAGCGTCGAATGCCGTCCACAGCACCTGTTGCAATTCGCGGTGATGGGGACCGTGTTCGCGCGCGTCGCGTTCGGCATCGACGCGCCGCGCGTCGGGCTGCTGTCGATTGGCGAGGAAGAAACGAAAGGCAACGAGCTCACTCGCGATGCGCACCGGCTGCTCAAAGACGCGCCGCTCGCGTTTGTCGGCAACATCGAGGCGCGCCGCGTCTACAGCGGCGACGCAGACGTCATCGTGTGCGACGGGTTCACCGGCAACGTCGTGCTCAAGACCGGAGAAGGACTCGTCGAGATGATCGAGTCGGAGCTCTCGAGCACGTTCACGTTGCGCGTCGGGTCGCTGCTGTCGAGGCGCGCGCTACGCGACTTCCGCCGCCGCGTCGACTACTCGGAGTACGGGGGCGCGCCGCTCGTCGGTGTCGCGGGAATCGCGATCGTCGGTCACGGCCGCTCGAGCGCAAAAGCCGTTCGCAACGCGGTCGCGATGGCATACCGGTTCGCCTCTCACAATTTCATCGATCGCATTCAACACGACATTGCCGCAGCGGCCGCGAGCGTGGGCCGGGCGACGCGCCCGTCATGAAGCTCGCGTTCGTTTTTCCAGGACAAGGCTCGCAGGCGGTCGGCATGGGCAAGGCGCTCGCAGACGCGTACCCGATCTGCCGCGATACGTTTGCCGAAGCGGACGCCGTGCTCGGCGAACCCTTGAGCGACGTCATCTTCAATGGACCCGACGATCGGCTCACGCTGACCGAGAACACGCAGCCGGCGATTCTCGCGACGAGCATCGCGGGGTACCGGCTCCTCGAATCGCGCGGCATCCGTCCGGACTTCGTCGCCGGTCACAGCCTCGGCGAGTACTCGGCCAACGTTGCGGCGGGGACGTTTGCGTTCGCCGACGCCTTGAACATCGTCCGGCGGCGCGGCCGGTACATGCAGGAAGCCGTTCCTGTCGGTGAAGGCGCAATGGCTGCGGTGCTCGGCCTGGATGCCGACGTGGTGGCAAAGGCATGCGCCGAGGCAGCCGAGGGCGACATCGTGAGCGCGGCGAACCTGAACGGCGGCGGACAGATCGTCATCGGAGGCTCGCGCGATGCCGTGAAGCGCGCCGGCGATCGACTGAAGGCGATTGGCGCGAAGCGCGTCATCCCGCTGAACGTCAGCGCGCCGTTCCACACTGCGCTGATGAAGCCGGCCGAAGAGCGGCTCGCGCCTGAACTACGCGCGCTGCGGACGTCCGCGCCGTCGATTCCCATTGTGGCCAACGTCGACGCGGATGTGAAACGCGACGCGAAATCCGCAATCGATGCGCTGATCCGGCAGGTGTCGTCGCCGGTGCTGTGGGATGCCGTTGTCCAGCGCCTTGCGTCCGAAGGCGTCACAACGTATGTTGAGGTAGGTCCCGGCACCGTTTTGAGCGGCCTCGTGCGGAAGATCCAGCGCGACGCCACGGTCCTCAACATCAGCAGTCCTGACGATCTCGCATCCGTCGAACCGCTGCGGCATGTTTGATCTCACCGGCAAAGTCGCCCTCGTGACCGGCGCGTCGCGCGGTATCGGACGCGCCATCGCGTGCCGCCTCGGCGAACAGGGCGCCATCGTCGTGGCCGCGGCGCGCGGCGACAACGCGCGCGACTGCGTCGACGAGCTCACGGCGGCGGGACGCCACGCCGAGGCGCTGAGCCTCGACGTCACGAACGCCGCCGCCCTCGAGAAGGTTCCTGGCGACATCGTCGCGCGCCACGGCCGTCTCGACATCGTGGTCAGCAACGCGGGCATCACGCGCGATCAGCTGTTGATGCGGATGAAGCGCGAAGACTGGGACGCCGTACTCGCAACCAATCTGACCGCGACGTTCGTGCTCGCGCAGGCGGCGATGCGCCCGATGATCAAGCAGCGCGGTGGACGGATCATCGCGGTGAGTTCGGTCGTCGGACAGATGGGCAATGCGGGACAGACGAACTACGCCGCGTCGAAAGCGGGATTGATCGGATTCGTGAAGGCGCTCGCGCGGGAAGTGGCGTCGCGCGGAATCACCGCCAACGTCATCGCGCCGGGAATGATCGACACCGACATGACGCGTGCGATCGTCGAGAAGGCTCAGGTGGACTGGACCGCGCAGATTCCGCTCGGCCGATTGGGATCGGTGGACGATGTCGCCGCGGCGGCGTGCTATCTTGCGTCAGACGAGGCGTCGTATATTACAGGGCACGTGCTCGCGGTCAACGGCGGCATGTACATGTAGGAGGACGAAGTGGCTGTAGCCGACAAAGTGAAGAGCATCATCGTGGAGCAGCTCGGAGTCGACGAGGAAGAAGTCACGCCGGATGCCTCGTTCGTCGACGATCTGGGCGCCGACTCGCTCGACACCGTGGAGCTGGTGATGGCGTTCGAAGAGGAGTTCGGCATCGAAATCCCCGACGAAGATGCTGAGAAAATCACGCGCGTGAAGGAAGCGGTCGACTACATCGAGTCCCACGCGAAAACCAAAAAATAACTTCCATGACCAATACTCGGCGGGTCGTCGTGACAGGGATAGGCCTGGTGTCGTCGCTCGGGATCGGGACCGAGTCGAACTGGGCGGCCCTCACCGCCGGCCGCAGCGGCGTGGATACCATCACGAAGTTCGACGCGTCGCAGTTCGCCACGCGCATCGCCGGCGAGGTGCGCGGCTTCGATCCGCTCGTGTACATCGAGAAGAAGGACGTCAAGAAGATGGACGTCTTCATCCAGTACGCGATCGCGGCGTCGCAGTTCGCCATGGACGATGCGGGTCTGCAGATTACGCCGGAGCTGGCGCCGCAGGCCGGCGTGTTCATCGCGTCGGGCATCGGCGGGTTCACGACGATCGAACGCGAGCACAAGGCGCTGCTCGAAGGCGGACCGCGGAAGATCTCGCCGTTCTTCATACCGTCGGCCATCATCAACCTCGCGGCGGGGCAGGTCTCGATCCGGTTCGGCGCGAAAGGCCCGAATTCGGCCACGTGCACCGCGTGCTCGGCGTCGGCGCACGCCATCGGCGACGCGTTCGAGATCATCAGGCGCGGCGACGCCGACGTCATGATCGCGGGCGGCTCGGAAGCGGCGATCACGCCCATGGGCATCGGCGGCTTCGGGGCGCTGCGCGCGCTGTCGACGCGCAACGACGAGCCGGCGCGCGCCAGCCGTCCGTTCGACAGGGATCGCGACGGCTTCGTCGTGGGCGAGGGCGCCGGCGTGGTGATTCTCGAGGAATACGAGTTGGCGCGGCGCCGCGATGCGCGCGTCTACGCCGAGCTCGTCGGCTACGGCATGTCCGCTGACGCGTACCACATCACCGCTCCGTCGGAGGACGGGGATGGTCCGCTACGGGTCATGGGACGCGCCCTGAAGAGCGCGGGCGTCGAGCCGAACCAGGTTTCCTACATCAATGCACACGGCACGTCGACGCCGCACGGCGACAAGGTCGAGACAATCGCCATCAAGCGCTGCTTCGGCGATCACGCCAGGCGAGTGGCGGTGTCGTCGACGAAATCGATGACCGGTCATCTGCTCGGCGCCGCCGGCGGCCTCGAGGCGGGGATTGCCGTCCTCGCCGTTCATCATCAGGTCGCGCCGCCGACGATCAACCTCGATTGCGCCGACGCCGAATGCGATCTCGACTACGTGCCGAACAAGGCGCGGTCCATGCGCATCGAGTACGCGCTGTCGAACTCGTTCGGGTTCGGCGGCACGAACGCGGCGCTGCTGTTCAAACGCTTCGAAGGCTAACGCCTACACAAAGGACACAAAGGAAGCAAAGGACACAAAGGAAGAAGGATACAAAGGTGTAGCGCGAGGCTTTCAGCCCAGCGAGAAAGTGCCGATGAAGATTGCCGTCTGTATCAAGCAGGTTCCCACCCGCGAGTGGCAGCCGCGTCTCAACGACGATAAGACGTGGATCCGCGATCAGGACGCCAGCTTCGAGATGAACGAACCCGACGCCTACGCGCTCGAAGAGGCGCTGCGGCTGAAGGAGAAGCACGGCGGTGAAGTGGTCGTCTGCTCGGCCGGCCCTTCGCGCGTGGCGCAGGTCATTCGCGAAGCGCTCGCGCGCGGCGCGGATCGCGCGATTCACGTCGAGGACGAGGGACTGGCGAGCGCAGATGCGTTCGTCACGAGCGCGGCGCTCGCGAGCGCGATGAAGGACGAGCGCTTCGACCTGGTGCTCACCGGACTGCAATCCGACGATCAGGGCTTCGCGCAGGTCGGCGTCATTCTCGCCGAGCGTCTCGGCCTGCCGCACGCCACGATCATCATGGAAGTGCAGGCCGACTCTTCGGCAGGCTCAGGGCAAGGGGCGACGCTGCGGGTCAAACGCGAGCTCGAAGGCGGATGGTTTCAGTGGGTGTCGATGCCGCTGCCGGCGGTCCTGACGATCCAGAGTGGAATCAATCAGCTTCGCTACGCGACGCTCAAGGGGATCATGGCGGCGAAGAAGAAGGAGATTCGCAAAACGGCTGCGCCTGCCGGCCTGTCGCCGAAGCAGAAGATCGTGAGCTTGTATCTCCCTGAGAAGACGAAAAAGACGCAGCTGATTCCGGGATCGCCCGCTGAAGCCGCGAAAGAGCTGGTCCGTCGTCTGCGCGACGAGGCGAGGGTGATTCAGTGATTCTCGTCATCGCCGAACAGCGCGGGGGCAGGTTGAATCGCGCGACGCTCGAGACCATCGCCGCGGCGCAGCAGCTCGCCGCGATCGCGTCGCTGCCCGTCTCGGTTCTCGTGCCGGGCGCCGGCGCCGCCGGCGCGGCAGGTGAGATCGGCGCGCTGCAGGTAAAGGAAGTCATCACCGTCGACAACGCCGCGCTCGAGCCGTACACGCCGGACGGTTTCACGGCGGCGCTGCAGGACGCGATCGGTCAACTCTCTCCGACCTATGTGCTGCTGCCGCACACGTATCAGACGCGCGACTTCGCGCCGAAGCTCGCTGCGCGCATGGATCGCGCGCTCATCACCGACGTCACCGGCGTGAAATCAACCGGCGGCCAGACGGCATTCGTCCGTCCGATGTTCCAGGGCAAGCTGACCGCCGACGTGACGCCGCAGGGATCGGCGCCATACTTCGTCACGCTCCAGATCGGCGCATATCGCGCGGATCAGGCGGCGAAGGGCGCCGCGGCCGCTCCGGTCCGCGCGCTCGCGGTGAAGGTTGACGCCTCGGCGATCCGCGAGAAGCCGGAAGCGCCGTTTCAGCAGGCGAAGCAGGCGGTGGATCTGTCGCAGGCCGAGCGCATCGTGTCGGTCGGCCGCGGGATCAAAGAGCAGACGAACATCGCCATTGCGCAGAAGCTCGCCGAAGCGCTCGGCGCCGAAATCGCGGCGTCGAGACCCATCTGCGACGCCGGCTGGCTGCCGATGGAACGTCAGGTCGGCAGCTCGGGGCAGACGGTTGCGCCCAAGCTGTACGTCGCGCTCGGCATCTCCGGCGCCATCCAGCATCTGGTCGGGATGAAGGGATCGAGCACGGTCGTCGCCATCAACAAGGATCCCGACGCGCCGATCTTCGAGATCGCCGACTACGGCATCGTCGGCGATCTGTTCGAGGTCGTGCCGGCGATCATCGACGCGGTGAAACAGTAGAGAACGCAGAGTTCGCGAAGTGCGCAAAGTGTAACGAGCCGGGAGCGGACAGCTCGGCCACTCTGCGGACTTCGCGCACTTCGCGTTCTTCTTTGTCATGATGACCACGATTGTCTTCTGGCTCCTCTTCCTTACCTTCGTCAGCGTGTTCGCGGCGCAGGTCGCACGTCGCGTTCGGCTGATTGCGGCGGCGCCGAATACGTTCTCGCTCGACGACGTCCCTTTCCGAATTCGCCGGTTCGCCACCGACGTCATCCTGCAGAAGCGGACAATCCAGGAGCGGCCCGTCGCGGGGCTGATGCACGCGTTCGTGTTCTGGGGGTTCGTGGCGTTCGCTCTCTACACGACGGTTGAATTTCTCTACGGCCTCGGCATCGTCGATCTGAGGTACACGGCGTGGTTCGGGCGGTACCGGATCTTCCTGGCGCCGTTTGCGGTCGCGGTGCTCGTCGGTATCACGTATCTGTTGATTCGACGCGCGTTCGTCAGGCCGATCGCGCTAGGCACGCACGTGTCGATCGAATCGATCGTCATCGCCTGCTTCATCGCGACGCTGATGATCACCTACCTGCTGACGTTCCGGCTGGAGGAAGGGACGCTCGCGGGGCGCATCAACTGGTGGGTGCACGTGCTGGTCATTCTCGCGTTTCTCGCGCTGATTCCCGCCTCGAAGCATTTTCACCTCGTCATCTCGCCGATCACCGTGTTCCTCAAATCGCCTGAGCTCGGCAACCTGCCGAACCTCGACTTCGAGAAGGAACAGGTCGGCCTCGAGACGGTGAAGGATCTCGGCAGCAAGTCGGTCCTCGACGCGTTCACGTGCGTCGAATGCGGCCGCTGTCAGGTGAACTGCCCGGCGTGGGGCGCCGGGAAGGAGCTGAACCCCAAGGCGATCATCCTGCAGACGCAGGACGCGCTGCTGGCGGGCGATCGGGAGAAGAAGCTCGGCGAGGTCTACACCGAGAAAGTGTTGTGGCAGTGCACGACGTGCGGCGCCTGCGAGAACCAGTGTCCGGTCGGCATCGAGCATCTGCCGATCCTCATCGGCTCGCGCCGCGGCCTCGTCTCGAACGGCGACGCGCCCGAGTATCTGGGCGCGATGTACAACAACCTCGAGCGCCGCAGCAACATCTGGGGACTCGGCTACGATCAGCGCGCGAAATTCGTTCAGGCCGCCGGGCTCGAGACGTTCGACGCGGCCCGGCACGACGTCCTCGTGTGGCTCGGCTGCGCCGGATCGTTCGACGCCGATTTCCAGAAGTCGCTGCGATCGCTTTTCGAGATCCTGCGCGCGCGGCAGGTGAAGTTCGGTGTGCTCGCGAAGGAACGATGCAACGGCGACCCGGCGAAGCGGACCGGCAACGAGTACATGTTCCAGGAGCTCGCGAACGCGAACATCGAGGATCTGAAGGCCGCGGCGCCGAAGAAGATCCTGACGTCGTGTCCGCACTGCGTGAAGACGATCGGCAGCGACTATCGGAAATTCGGCTACGCCGTCGAAGTCGTCCACTCATCGGTTTTCGTCGAGGAGCTGACGCGCCACGGCAGCGCGAGCCTTTCGGGCGAGCGTTCGCGCCGTACGGACGTTTCAGGACCGCGGCAAACGGTCACCTTCCACGATCCGTGCTATCTCGGCCGCTACGGCGGCAAGGTCGACGAGCCGCGGGAGCTGATCGCGCGCTTCGGCGGCGCGATCCGGGAGCCGGTGAGGAATCGCGACAATCCGTTCTGCTGCGGCGCCGGCGGCGGTTTGCTCTTCGCCGACAAGGAAGAGGAGCCCGGTTCGCGCATCAGCGACGTCCGATTCAAACAGCTGCGCGACACCGGCGCGAACACGGTCGTCACCGCGTGTCCGTTCTGCTCGATCATGCTCAAAGGGGCGCAGGCCAGCGCCGGAGCGGACACTCAGTTCGTCGACCTCATGACGTTCGTCAAAGATCGACTGTAGGTTTGGAGAACTGGCGCTCGTCGCGTTCGAAGCGTCTGCAGGCGCGGCTCATTTCCGCCGTCGGCTATCCCGCCGTCGCGGCGCTCGCGTCGACGTTTCGCTGGCGCGCCGAGGGCACCGAGCATCTGGACGAGGTCCTCCGCTCGGGCCAGCAGCCGATCATGGCGTTCTGGCACGGCCGCATCCTGCCCGCCACCTACTACTTCCGCCGCCGCGGCATCGTCGTCATCACCAGCGAGAACTTCGACGGTGAGTGGATCGCGGGGATCATCGAGCGGTTCGGCTACGGAACGGCCCGTGGGTCGACCTCGCGCGGCGCCCGCAGGGCGTTGCTGCAGCTGACGCGCGATATGCGCGACGGGCGGTCGGCCGCGTTCACCGTCGACGGCCCGCGCGGTCCCGCCCGCGTCGCGCAGGCGGGTGCGGTGTGGCTCGCGAAAGCGACAGGCAACCCAGTCGTGCCGTTCCACATCGAGTCGGATCGCCATTGGACGCTGAACAGCTGGGATCGCACGCAGATCCCGAAGCCCTACGCGCGCGTGGCGATTTCGATTGGCGAGCCGTTATTCGTGCCGCGACACGCCGACGAGGCAGCGCTCGACGCTGCGCGCGCAACGCTGCAGGCGCGGCTCGAGGCGCTGGAACCGCGCGCGCGCGCGATGCTGGATGCTACGACTGCTCGTCCTTCGTGACCCAGTATTCGAACCCGTCGACGTCGGCGCCGTGACTGGTGTCGCCCAGGATGTCGAGCACACGTCCGCGGGCCAGACGAATCAATCCAAGCACTTCCTCCGGCGCCATCCCGTACATCGTCATCTGCGCCGCGCGATCGGTCGATGCGAGACGGCATTTGATGCGGCGCCATGTGACGACGAGCGGCCACGGAAGGTATCGCTTCACGCGATCGCGCAGGGTGAGGCGATGGCCGGGCGGAGGAACTGGACGGACGATATCAGGCAGCTGAAACATCAGCGCGCCGCCGGGAGCGAGGACGCGAATGAGCTCCGGAATGTAGCGTCGCACGAGCGAGGGTCGCACGTGCTGCAGCACGAGGCGGCTGTAGACGACGGTGAAGGACGCGTCGGGAAATTGATCGAGGGTGCGCGCGTTGTTGACGAGAAACGAACAGCGCGCGTTCACGTTCAGCGTACGGGCGCGTTCGATCATCGACGGTGCGACGTCGACACCGACGACTTCATCGAAATATTCAGCCAACCCTCGTGTGACGCGGCCCACACCGCATCCGAAATCGAGCGCGCGCGTTCGCGGCGAGGCGGGATGAATCGATGTGAGACGTTCGACGAAAGATTGTGCGTCGGCCGCGCCGGTCGCGAAGAACTGCGCGGGATCCCAGGCGGTCAGCTCGCCGTCGACGGTCAGGATGGCGCCGAACGCGTTCTGTCGACCGAGATTGTCCCAGCGCGACGCGTACGTGCGGCGCATGGCCGCGTATCCTACCGCATCTCCTGTTACGATCGTGCACGCCAATGTCCGCGATCATCATTCACAGCGAACGTTTCGTCGAACATCAGACACCGCCCGGCCATCCGGAGGGGCCGGAACGCGCCGAAGTGCTGGACGTCGTGGCGAAACGCTGGCGCGAGCGCGGCGTCGAAGTGGTCGCACCGCGTCAGGCGACCGACGAGCAACTCGCGCGCGTGCACGACGCGCAGTATCTCCGTCTGATCGCGTCTACTGCCGGCCGTGCGGTGAAGCTGGATCCGGACACGTACACGTCGCCGGCGTCGCACGAGATCGCGCTGCTCGCCGCCGGCGCCGCGGTCGGCGCCGTCGAACGCGTGATGAACGGCTCGCATCGTGCCGCTGTCGCACTCGTCCGTCCGCCGGGACACCACGCGGAACGAAGTCGCGCGATGGGCTTCTGTCTCTACAACAACGTGGCCGTCGCGGCCGCGCACGCGCGCGAACACGGAGCCGCGCGCGTCGCGATCGTCGACTATGACGTCCATCACGGCAACGGGACGCAGCAGATCTTCGACGAGGACTCGCACATCCTCTACGTGTCAACGCATCAGTATCCGTACTATCCCGGGACCGGCGCCGCTGAGGAAATTGGTCACGGCCGCGCGGCCGGATTCACGGTGAATCTCCCGCTCGCGGCTGGCGCGACCGACGATGACTATCATCTGGTCTTCCGTGAGGTCGTCGTCCCGGTGCTGACGCAGTTCAAGCCCGATCTCGTCATGCTGTCCGCAGGCTTCGACGCGCACGAGAACGATCCGCTCGGCGGAATGCGGCTCACGACCGCCGCATTTTCCGCGATGACGCGCGACCTGCGCGCGGTCGCCGAGGAGTGCTGCCGCGGACGGATTGTGGCGGTCACCGAAGGCGGGTACGACCTGCACGCTCTGGCCGCGTGCGCCGACGGAGTGATCAACACGCTCGAAGGCGCTCCGTCGCACGCGCCGTGGCCGACGAGTCAGATCGAATCACATCGCGGACGAGAGTCGGTCACGCTCGCGCGTCAC
>Ga0075435_100000304_pt1 | contig 30337 bp, 26 predicted proteins | sample RhiMethybrSRZTD4_FD_75302 | JGI IMG/M metagenome (GOLD analysis project Ga0075435, IMG submission 75302) | Populus rhizosphere microbial communities from Tennessee, USA - Rhizosphere MetaG P. TD hybrid SRZTD4 | ecosystem: Host-associated > Plants > Roots > Rhizosphere > Soil | place: USA...
GAACCCGGATCGGTCTGCGTTGGCGGCGGCAGAGACGGCTGAATGACCGGCAGTGGCTTCATTCGGTTGAGACGACCTCTTCATGCGCGTCCAACGCGGCGCGGAGCGTATGCCAGGCGAGCGTGGCGCACTTCACCCGGACGGGAAACTGACGAACGCCAGCCAGGGCCGCCAGCTTGCCGAGTTGATCGAGCGGGCTGTCCGGCTTCGAGGTGATCATTCGCTGAAACCGGTCGAACAGCGCGGCGACATCAGCGACCGTCTTTCCCTTGATGCTTTCCGTCATCAGCGACGCCGACGCCTTCGAGATCGCGCAGCCCGACCCCTGAAATGCCACGTCCCTCACGACACCGTCATCGACCTTCAGGAACACCGTCAGCCGGTCTCCGCACAGCGGGTTGAAACCCTCGGCCTTTCGCGCCCCTTCGAGCGTGCGGAAGTTCCTCGGCCGCCGGTTGTGGTCGAGGATCACTTCCTGATACAGCTCCTGCAAGTCCATCTTCACGCGAACACCGCTCTGGCCGCGCGCAGCGACGCCGCGAGCGCATCGATCTCCTCGCGCGTGTTGTAGAGCGCAAGCGAAGCGCGCGCCGTCGCCGGTACGTGCAGCCGCGCCATCAACGGCTGACAACAATGATGCCCGGCCCGAATCGCCACGCCCTCGCGATCCAGAATCGTCCCGATGTCGTGCGGGTGGATATCGTCGATCACGAACGACAGAATGCCCGCCTTGTTCGGCGCCGTACCCGTCAGGTGAAGACCGGGGATGTCCGCGAGCGCTTCGGTCCCATACACGAGCAGATCGTGTTCGTACGCCGCCACGCGGCCGGGATCGATCGCAGCGAGGTAGTCGATTGCCGCAGCCAACCCGATCGCGCCGCCGATATTCGGTGTTCCGGCCTCGAACTTGTACGGCAGATCGTTGTACAGCGTCCGTTCGAACGTGACCGAGCGAATCATGTCGCCGCCGCCCTGATACGGCGGCATCCCATCCAGCAGCGCGGCGCGACCGTACAGGACGCCGATGCCCGTCGGCCCGAACACCTTGTGGCCCGAGAAGACGTAGAAGTCGCAGCCCATCGCCTGCACGTCCACCGGCATGTGCGCGACGGCCTGCGCGCCATCGATGAGCACCGGGATGCCGCGATCGTGCGCCAGCCGCACGATCGATTCGACCGGGTTGATCGTGCCGAGCGCGTTCGACACATGCGTCACCGCCACGATCCGCGTCCGCGCTCCGAGGAGGCGTTCGTACTCGTCGAGCCGCAGCTCGCCCGCGTCGGTGATCGGCACGACGCGCAGGCGGGCATCCCGCTCCTCACACAGCATCTGCCACGGAACGATGTTCGAGTGATGCTCCATCTCCGAGATCACGATCTCGTCGCCGGCGCCGACGTGCGCGCGGCCGAACGTCGCGGCGACGAGGTTGATGGCCTCCGTCGCGCCGCGGACGAATACCACTTCGCGCGCCTCGGCGGCGTTGAGGAACCGTCGCACCCGCTCGCGCGCGGCGTCGTAGGCCTCGGTCGCTTCGACGCTGAGCACGTGCACGCCGCGATGGACGTTGGCGTTTTCCGCGCGGTAATACCGCGCCACTCGATCGATGACGGCCTCCGGCTTCTGCGTCGTCGCGGCGTTGTCCAGGTAGACGAGCGGCTTCCCGTGAACGCGGCGCTGCAGGATCGGAAAATCGGCGCGGATGGTCGTCACGTCCAGGCTCATCGCTTCCCTCATGCGGCGCTCGGCAGCGCGATCGCGAGCTGCCGCTGCAGACGCGCCTCGACCGCCGCTCGCACCGGGTCGAGCGGCATCCGGTTGAGCACGTCGATCGCAAACGCTTCGATCAACAGCCGCCGCGCCGCATCCCGGCTCAGGCCGCGCGAGCGCAGGTAAAACAATGCCTCCTCGTCCAACTGGCCCACCGCCGCCCCGTGGGTGCACTTCACGTCGTTCGCCAGGATTTCGAGTTGCGGCTTCGTGTTGATGCGCGCGTCCTCGGACAGCAGCAGCGCGCGGTTCGTCTGCTTGGCGTCGGTTTTCTGCGCGTCGGGGCGGACGATGATCTTGCCGTTGAAGACACCCCGCGCGCGCCCGGCCAGGATGCCCTTGTAGATTTCACGGCTGCCGCAATGCGGCCGCGCATGATCGATTGTCGTGTGATTGTCGACCAGGCGGTCGCCATCGGACGCATACAGGCCGTTCAGCGTGCATTCCACACCCTCGCCGTTCAGCACGGCGGTCAGATCGTTGCGGACCAGCGCTCCTCCGAGGCTGACCGAATGCGACGCATAAGCCGCGCCGCGGTGCGCCTGCACGTGAACCGTGCCGACGTGATACGCGTCCGGTCCCTCGAACTGCAGCCTGTAATGTTCGAGGATGACGTTCTCGCCGAGAACGATTTCCGTCACGACGTTCGTGAAGTACCGCGCACCTGCCAGTCCGGCAAAGGTCTCGACGACACACGCCTGACCGTTCTCGCCGAAGTTCATGACAACGTGAGGATGCGCCATCATCGGCCGGCCGTCGGCCTGACCGGTCGAGAGGAACAGCAGATGGATCGGCTGCGTCATGACCGCGCCGGCGGGCAATTCGATCCAGGCGCCATCGGCGAACAGCGCGACATTGAGCGCGACGAACGGCTTGCGATCGAATGGCGCCACGCGGGCGAGGTGTGTTCTGACGCGGCCCGCTCGATCCGTCAGCGCCGAGGCCAGGCTCTCGACCTGCGCGCCGCCTGGCAGAGTCCCTCGCTTCGAGAGCGACGCAACGTACCAGCCGTTGACGAAGACCAGCTCGGCCGCCGCACCAGGCACGCGGAGTGGATCGACGTCGAGATCACGCGAGACGGCGGTCGGCGGCGCTCCCAGTGTGAAAGCGCCCTCGGCGATCGGCTCGACGCTCGTGAATCGCCATTCCTCTTCACGTGTGGTCGGAAAGCCCATCGACAGGAATCGGCTCCAGGCGTCCTCGCTGGTGCGTGCGACGTCGTTCGCACCGGCACGATCCCACGTTCGTGCCGCACGCTCGCGTTCCGCTGCAAATGCGTCGAGCGCATGCGCCACGTCAACCTCCAACCTGGGCCTCGAGCCAGCCGTACCCTTTTTCTTCGAGCTCGAACGCCAGCTCCTTCCCGCCGGATCGAACGATGCGACCATCGGCGAGGACGTGGACGACGTCGGGCACGATGTAGTTGAGTAGCCGCTGATAGTGCGTCACGAGCAGAAACGCACGGTCGGACCGCCGCATCGCGTTGACCCCCTGCGCCACGATCTTCAACGCGTCGATGTCGAGACCCGAATCGGTCTCGTCGAGGATCGCCAGACGCGGCTCGAGCATCGTCATCTGAAAGATCTCGTTGCGTTTCTTTTCGCCACCTGAAAACCCGTCGTTGACCGGCCGGGTCAGCAGCGCCTCGTCGATGCCGAGCTGCGCCATGCGATCGCGCACGAGCGTCATGAACTCGATTGCGTCGAGTTCCTCCTGGCCCCGCGAGGCGCGCAACGCGTTGAGCGCCGCTTTGAGGAAGTAGGCGTTGCTGACGCCGGGAATCTCCACCGGATACTGGAACGCCATGAATACGCCCGCGCGCGCGCGCGATTCCGGATCCATCGCGAGGAGATCCACACATTCGAACCGGACCTCGCCTGCGGTCACCTGGTACTCCGGGTGGCCCGCCAGTACCCGTGCCAGCGTGCTCTTCCCCGATCCGTTCGGACCCATGATGGCGTGCACCTCGCCGGCGCTGATCGAGAGGTCGATGCCGCGCAGGATCTCGCGGCCGGCGGCCGCCGCGTGCAGGTTGCTGACGGTGAGCATCATCTCACCCGACGCTTCCTTCCAGGCTGACGCTGAGCAGCTTCTGCGCCTCGACCGCGAACTCCATCGGCAGCTGGCGGAAGACTTCCTTGCAGAAGCCGCTCACGATCATGTTGACGGCGTCTTCGGTCGAGAGGCCGCGCTGGCGGCAGTAGAAGATCTGGTCCTCGCCGATCTTCGAGGTCGACGCCTCGTGCTCCACCTGCGCCGTGCTGTTGTTGATTTCCAGGTACGGGAACGTATGCGCGCCGCACTGATCGCCGATGAGCAGCGAGTCGCACTGCGAGTAGTTGCGCGCGCTGCGCGCGCCCTTCGCGATCTTCACGAGCCCGCGGTACGTGTTCTGCCCGTGGCCGGCTGAAATGCCTTTCGAGACGATCGTGCTCTTCGTGTTCCGTCCGAGGTGGATCATCTTCGTCCCGGTGTCGGCCTGCTGCCAGTTGTTCGTCGTCGCCACCGAGTAGAACTCGCCGACGGAGTTGTCGCCCATGAGGATGCAGCCCGGGTACTTCCACGTGATCGCCGATCCCGTCTCGACCTGCGTCCACGTGATCTTCGAATTGACGCCGAGACACTTGCCCCGCTTCGTCACGAAGTTGTAAATGCCGCCCTTTCCGGCGCTGTCGCCCGGATACCAGTTCTGCACCGTCGAGTACTTGATCGTGGCGTTGTCGAGCGCGACGAGCTCGACGACCGCCGCATGGAGCTGGTTCTCGTCGCGCATCGGCGCCGTGCAGCCCTCGAGATAGCTCACGTGCGAGTCGGCCTCCGCGATGATCAGTGTGCGCTCGAACTGGCCCGTCTCCCGCGCGTTGATTCGAAAGTACGTCGACAGCTCCATCGGACAGCGCACGCCGTTCGGGATGTACGCGAAGGAACCGTCGCTGAACACGGCCGAGTTCAGCGTCGCGAAGAAGTTGTCGGTGTAAGGCACCACGCTGCCGAGATACTGACGGACCAAGTCTGGATGGTTCCGTACCGCTTCGGAGAACGAGCAGAAAATGATGCCAAGCTCGGCCAGGTGCTCTTTGAACGTGGTCGCGACCGAGACGCTGTCGAACACGGCGTCGACTGCGACTCCCGACAGCAGTTTCTGTTCCTCGAGCGGAATTCCCAGCTTCTCGAACGTGCGCCTGATCTCCGGATCCACCTCGTCGAGAGTCTGCAGCGCCGGCCGCTTCTTCGGCGCGGCGTAGTAGATGATGTTCTGGTAGTCGATCGGTCCGTATTTGATGTTGCCCCAGGTCGGCTCCTTCATCGTCTGCCACGCGCGGAACGCTTTGAGCCGCCAGTCGAGCAGCCACGCGGGCTCATCCTTCTTCTCTGAAATCAGACGGATGATGTCCTCGCTGAGGCCGCGCGGCGCCGACTCCTGTTCGACGTCGGTGACGAAGCCGTACTTGTACTCGCGATTCGCGAGCTGTTCGATGGTCTGTGTCGACGTGCTCATGATGTTTTGGCCCCAGGCGCCTCGATGCTGAACGAAATGCCGCAGCCGCAGGTGCCGGTCGCTTGAGGGTTGTCGATGACGAATCCCTTGCTCAGCAGGCTCGTGTCGTAGTCGAGCACGATGCCATCGAGCAGACGAAGGCTCCTCGGATCCACTACCACCCGCGCGCCGGCAGGTCCGTCGAACACCGTGTCGTCGGACCGCGGTGCGGTTGCCCATCCGAAAATGTATTCGAATCCGGAACAGCCGCCGGCTCGGACGCCGATCCGAAGCGCGTGCTCGCCGCGCTCGCGCTTCGCGAGCATCTTGTTGATGTGCGCCGCTGCGCGATCGGTGATCCGAATCATCGTACCTGCACCGCGACTGCGCTCATATCGGCCACTGTCACCGTTCGTAAAACCTCGAAGATCCGTGCTCCGACCCGCCAGAGCGGATCCCGGACAGTACACGTCGCGTATTGATCGCAGCGCATGTCGAGCGGTGAACACGCGGTGAATGTCATCGGACCGTCCACGGCCCGCATCACATCGGCGACGGAAATCGCGTCGGCGGATCGCGCCAGACGATAGCCGCCGTGGACACCCTTGTGCGCCACGATCAGTCCGTGACGCGCGAGTTGCTGCAGGATTTTCGCGAGGAGCTCGAGCGGAATCTCAAACCGCTCGGCGATCGCCCGGGCACTGACGTCGTCCGACGCTGCTTCATCGGCGAGGTAGCGCAAGGCCAGCAGCGCATAGTCGGTTTTCTTCGAAAATCTGAACATGGCCGCTATCTCCGACCATTTCGGTCTGATTTTACTCCGGCGGAGGTGGGAATGCGAGCTCAACCGCATGCGCGCCCGGTTATGGCAGTTTGGGGGTTCGCTTCGCGAGGACTGCGACTGCGACGACCAGTTCGGCGGGATCCACGGGCTTTGCGAGATGCATCTGGAACCCACTCTGAAGGACTTTCAACCGATCCTCGGCGCGGGCGTACGCCGTGAGCGCCGCCGCGGGCAGCTCCTGCGTGACGGGATCCGGGGACTGTCGCACGAGCTTGATCAGTTCAAAACCATCACTGTGCGCCATCCCGATGTCGGCGATCATCACGTCGGGGCGATGCCGCGCGACCAGGTCTAATGCTTCTTCCGCGGATTCAACGGCCGCGACACGAGCCCCGCGGGTTTCGAGGATCTGGCAAACGAGTGCTCGCGCGTCGGCGTCATCGTCGACGGCGAGCACGAAGAGACCCCCGAGGTCCGGCAATTCCTCCTGCATGCGCTCGCGACCGCCGGTCGGCTGTGCGCGGCGCTCAACGGGTGTTTCCAGATGCACGATCATTAATGGCAATCGAACCCGAAACGTCGCGCCCGTGTCGCACCCGCCGCTTGCCGCGTAGATGGTGCCGCCGTGCAGCTCGACGAGATGGCGGACAATGGCGAGGCCGAGGCCGATGCCGCCGTGCTCGCGCGTCGTGCCGCTGTCGGCTTGTCGAAACCGCTCAAAAATGTGAGGGAGGAAATCGGGTGAGATGCCGATCCCGTTGTCGCTGATCACGATTTCCACGTGCGAATTGACGCGTTCGAGGCGGACTTGGACGAGACCTCCTTTCCGCGTGAATTTCACGGCGTTTGAGACGAGATTCCACACGATCTGCTGCAGGCGATCCGGATCACCGGAGATCGGCGCCGCGCGCGGATCGAGAATCGACTGCACGCGAATCTGCTTGGCGTCCGCCGCCGGCAGAATCGTTTCGACCGCCTCCGAGACGACGCGCGGCAAGTCCACGGGCTGAACGTTCAATCGCACCTTGCCGGAGATGATGCGGGACACGTCGAGCACGTCTTCGACGATTCGGCTGAGAGCCGTCGCATTGCGCTCGATCGTGCCCAGCGCGTGTGCGTGCTTCGCCGTCGTCAAGATCCCGGAGTGCAGCAACCGGACATATCCGAGAATCGCGTTGAGCGGTGTTCGTAGCTCGTGGGACAGGGTGGCGAGAAACTCGTCTTTCAAACGATTTGCCGTCTGCGCGTCCTCGAACGCGCGAGCGTTGTCGACGGCGAGCGCCGCACGAAAGGCGACGTCCTGCGCGAATCGAAAGTCGTCGTCGCCGTAGAGCCGTCCCGATTCTGCAGTTGCCAACGTGAGCGCACCGAAGGTCCGACCCCGAGTGGTCAGCGGCACGATCATGTACGAGCGCAGCCCGAGCGATCGAACGAGTGCGATGCGTTCGGCGTCGCCGTGCGCCGCCGTGACGACCATCTCATCGGAGATCTCCTTCACGAGCGCTGGCTTACCGGTCCGCACGACAGAGGCCGGGGTGTACGGGGAGCTCGGATCGTCATACCGTGATCGAATCGTGCGCGCAAGGTCGATCTTCGACGGATCGACATGTGCCACCGCGAGCCGCTCGAGCTTCCGGTCTTGGGTCAGGATGTCGACGGCACACCAGTCGGCGATTGACGGCACGGCCATGTTGGCGACCGTTTTCAATGTCGTCGCATATTCCAGCGATCCGGCGAGCACTGCACCAGCCTCGGCCAGGAACGCCGCCTGCTGGGTCGCGCGCTTTCGTTCTGTAATGTCTCGCGCGATCTTCGATGCACCGGTCACTCGGCCGGCATCGTCTCGAATCGGCGACAGCGACAGCGAGACGGGAAAAGACGTCCCATCTGTTCGACAGCGGATCGTCTCGAAGTGCTCGACATGTTCACCTCGCCCGATGCGATCGAGAACCGCGGACTCCTCCTCCTGGCGGTCTTTCGGAACGACGATTCGAATCGAACGCCCTATCACCTCCGCCGCGGTGAAGCCGTACATCTGTTCGGCGGCATCGTTCCAGGCCGCGATCGTCCCATCCAGATTCATGCCGATGATCGCGTCGTCCGAGGATTCGACGATCGCCGCGAGTCGCGCGCGTATCTCCTCAGCGCGGCGCCGTTCGGTCACGTCGCGGTTCGTTTCAAGAACGAGCGATCGATCGCCGATCTTGATCACTTGCAGGCGACTGTCGACGATGACCTCGCGTCCGTCTCGTGTCCGATGGCGGAGCTCGCCGGTCCACTCCTGTCGATCCGCGAGGCGGGACAGCGTCGTGTCCAGAGAATCCGGATGGACGGTCCGCAACAAGTCGTGGCTCACGCGCCCGATGGCTTCCGTCCGGGAATAGCCGTACAGGCGTTCACTGCCCGTGTTCCACTCGACGATGCCGTCATCCGGATACCACGCGAAAATGGCGTCGCTCGACAGATCGATGAGTGCGCTTTTGAGGGAGAGCTTCGCCTCGATGTCTTTCTGTGCCGTAATGTCACGGGCCACTTTCGACACGCCGACGAGCGCACCGGCGGCGTTGCGGATCGGTGAGGCAACCATCGAGACGTCAAGGCGCTCGCCGCCCTTTGTCACGCGAACGGTGTCGTAGTGCCCGACGTGCTCGCCCGCGTGAATCCGTCGCTGCACATCGGCTTCTTCCGCGTGACGCTCCTCAGGGATGATGAGATAGATCGAGTGTCCCAACGCTTCGCTTGCCTGGTACCCATACAGTCGTTCGGCGGCTGGATTCCATGACGTGATCGTGCCTTCAACATCCTCGCTATAGATCGCGACGTCGGAGAACCGGACGATCGCTGCCAGGTACGCCGCTTCGTCGATCGGCTGGTTGGGCACAGACCGCACCCTACCCGAGACGAATGGCCGAGCTGGGCGTGCGACGGGCACAGAAACTCACGACCGACGCACGGGCAAAGTCCGCGCCAGCTCCGCAGGACGGTCCAGACGACAAAGCCGATGTCTATGCGCGGCTTTGGCTTGCGCCGGAACGATCCTCCCGCTGTGTCGGGACGATCGCCGCAAGTCATTGATTGCACGGACGCTGCGGTGAAGAGTGCGCCATGAAGCGGAAAGCGCTTAGGGAGATCGATCGCAACCGATCGCAGGCCGGCATCGTGAAGCATGTCATGCACGCTGTGCGCGCTGGTGGAAGCGACGTGCTCTCGTTGGCACTCCAATCACCACGCCGGCTCCTGTCGAATCTGTTCTTGCGCGTCGCCGTGAGGTGAATCACACGTTTCTTCAACGCGAGCGGAGTTCGCGGAGGACCGTCTCACCATCAACCCGGACCGGCCCGACGTCCCGTCAGACGCGCTCAGCGCTTCATCGAGCGTGGCGCCATCTGCGTCGTCGAGCCAGTCTCCGGCGTCGATCAAAAGGACTCTCGACCTTCTCGATGTAAGGCTCGCGGCGTCCCTGGTCATGCCGATGCCGGCAACCACTAGGACCCTTCTCTGCGATGGTCGTCAGCCATCGCTCGATCCCAGAGTGAATCGCGCGTTACGAAGTCTGCTGAACAGGCTTGCCGAAGCGAAGCCCGTGTCGCTGAGCGTTCTCGCCGCCGATATCGGTCTCTCGCCGTCGCGATTCTCGAGATAGCTCGTTGTGCTCGTAAGAATTCGGCCGGACGATCTGATCATTCCGGAGTTGTGAACCGTCGTTTACGAGGGCGACCGGAACATGATCGCGCTCGATGTCGGGCGACGCTTCCAGCGGCCAGCGGTTGATCAAGTTGAATTGCGGAGACTAGAATCTGCGCTCGTCAAGTGACGCCTTCGCGATTTTCATCGCGTCGGCTCGGCGCTCTGTAGAGAACAACACAAGTGCCTCAGATGACCCGGCGCGAGGTCGTGACCGCACTCACGGGCGCGGCCGCAACCGCTTCGGTGTGCCGGAAAGCGGCCGTGCACGATCCGCCACCGACGGCGCGGAGCGCAGATGTCGTGAATCTGTCGGTCGGCGCGATGGCGGAAGCGATCCGACGCCGCGAGATAGTGTGAAGGCAGCAGCCGGACGCGCTCACGCGGGTGTTGACGCCGTGATGTGCCGCCCCATGAGCCGCAAGTACGTGCATCCGTTCAGTCTGACGTAGCCGCCGTTCGTCCGCGCGGATCCACGCCTCGTCGCAATCTGGCTCCAGCGATGGGCACTGCAAGTCGTTGCGGTGGCGTTTTCATGCCGGTGACGACGTTGCTGATCTATGTGCTGTCCACTCCCCACGATGGGTGCGGCGTTCGTAGCGTGCCGTCGACGACGCCAAAGTCAGGGGAGCTGCCCACGTCAGCCCCGCGCGGCGACCATGCGCTCCCATTCGATCGGATCGCGAGCCTCGGCATCCGGGACCCCGAGCTCGCGCAGCACCCCGATCACCGTCTGGCGGCGAACCACCGAGACGGTCAAGATGTGGGCAATCACGCTGCCGAAGGTGAAGCTGACCGGCGGCGTGCAGAGCGCGTCGACGAAAGCATCGTCCCACTCGTTGCGATCGCGGATGCGTCGGACCAGCGCAGTGAACTGCGGCTGCACCACAGCCAGCCGCGCCTGCAGCGCCGCGATGCTGCGCTCGTCGCGCGGAGGAATGTCGCGCCCACCAATCGCTGCGGTCCACACCTCCTTGGTGAAGACGATGCGCTCGAGCATGGTCCTCACGTCGGGTTCGGGGCCCTCGAAGTCATGAACGACCAGCCCAGGGCGGACGTGCCGATCAAGGGCGTCGTCGGAGAGCGTCGCGGCCTGCTTCAGCAGTCGCGCGGTGTGCCAGTGGTCATGCTCGACGAGGCGGTCGGAGAGATCCATGGTCGTTGTCCTCGGCTGGCCAGGCAGCAGTAGGCCGCCCGGCGGGTGGAAGTGGATGCTGTTGGGTGCGGCGAGTCGGAAGTCGCGCGGCTCGTCGGCGAACCGACTCGGCGGCACGCCGTGAGCTCGGGTGAATGCGCGCGAGAACGCTTCGATTGCGTCGTAGCCAGCCTCGAGGCCGGCGTCAGTGACGCTGACGCCGCGGCCGAGTCGCCACGCGGCGCGCTCCAGCAGGAGGCGGCGGCGAAACGCCGCCGGTGCCTCGCCTATGCCGGCGCGCACCAGGCGGTTGAAGTGAAACGGGCTGAGCATCGCCCGCGCCGCCAATGCCCGGCCGTCAAGGCCCTCGTCGAGCGCTTCGATCACGGCATCGACAACGTCGCGCAAGCGATCCGGGCGTGCCTTCATTCGGCCGAGTATGCCCCGCGCCGCGCCAGCGCGCATGACCGCAGTTGCTGCGGCGACCTGCCTGTCCGCGCTTGCATCTCGTCAGCGTGGGCACCAGGTGGGTTTGCGGCAGTCAGCGCGACAGGAGAGACGTGCTGTGAACAGGTGAGTTTGCATCGGTGCGTTGAAAGCGTCCATGATTGCGCGTTCGACTACATACAGGAGGCACCAATGCCCAAGGAGTTGCGCTGCGCCGATGTGATGCCGGAATCTGGATGCCAGGAAGTCATCCGCGGGAAAGACGAGAGCGAGGTCATGCGGAAGGCCTCCGAACACGCGCGGACATCCCACAACATGACGCAGATGACGCCCGAGATCGAGAAAAAGGTCCGCGGGGCGATTCACGAGCAGCGCTGACCACGTCTCCGTAGCCGTGGCGCCACAGGCCCAGTGCGCCGAGGCGCCACGCCGTCGGCGCCCACCAGGCGTTCTGCCCGGGGCGCAGATTCACCTTCCACACTTCATCATGATCTGCACCGGCAACGGCCTGAGGTCGCGCGTCCGGGTCGCGCCGGTCTCGTGTACCATCCGCGTGTCGTGGAGCGGCGTGAAGATGGACGGAATGAAAAACGCAGACAGGCCACGCCGTTCCACTTCGTAGATCAAATCGAGCGTCGCCGGCTGTCATCGTCGGTCTCCTCGGGGCTGCCGACGATCAACGTCATCGCGGGAAACCAGTTGTCCTCGTTGAGAGTTACACCATCGCAATCGCGATGAACGCGTGTGACGCCGTTACTCGCCAGAGCCAACTGCCAAGCAGCCCACCGACGGCGAGTCCGCCGGGCGCGCGCGAGACTGCACGCGTGTCTCGAAGTAAGAGGCCCGGTTACGCTCAACCGAGACAAAGATCTTTTGCGCGATTGCTCGCATGACCGAGGCGTTTGATCTCGTGGTGATCGGGTCGGGCACTGCCGCTCAGACTGTCGCGTCGACGTGTCGCGCCGCCGGATGGACCGTCGCGATGGTCGACAAGCGCCCGTTCGGCGGCACGTGCGCCCTCCGCGGCTGCGATCCGAAGAAGGTCCTCGTAAGTGCCGCTGCCGCGGTCGATGCGGCGCGGCTCCTCGCAGGAAAGGGGGTGCATCCGGACAATCTCGCCATTGATTGGACCGAGCTGATCCAATTCAAGCGGGCATTCACCGATCCTCGTCCCGAGCAGCTGACAGCAAGCCTGGCACGCTCCGGCATCCGGACGTTTCAGAACACGGCGCGGTTCGTCGGACCGTCGCAGGTCTCCGTCGGAGACACGATGCTGATCGCCGCACGCGCCATCGTCGTGGCGGCTGGCGCCAGGCCCGCGGATCTCCCGATCGATGGCCGAGAGCATCTGCTGACGAGCGATCAATTTCTCGAGTTGCCGTCGCTGCCCCCATCGATGGTGTTTGTCGGTGGTGGCTACATTTCCTTCGAGTTCGCGCACGTGGCCGCGCGCGCGGGAGCGCGCGTGACGATTCTCCATCGGGACGCTCGACCGCTCGCCGAGTTTGATCCAGGCCTTGTGGAGCGTCTCACCGCCAGAACCCGCGCGCTCGGTGTGGACATGCGGCTCGGCACGGAGGTGCGTGCCATCCAGGCGATCGACGGCCGCTACCGTGTCACGGCTGACGGGGCCGACGATGCCCGCACGGTCATTGACGCGGATCTCGTGGTTCATGGAGCGGGGCGAGTGCCGGATGTCGACGAGCTCGCGCTCGACGCCGGCGGTGTTCGTTACTCGCGTGCCGGCGTCGAGGTGAACCCGTATCTGCAGAGTGTCTCGAATCCGATCGTGTATGCCGCCGGCGACTGTGCGGCCACCGACGGTCCGGCGTTGACACCCGTGGCCGCCTACGAAGGGCGCATCGTGGCCGCGAACCTGCTCGAGGGCAATCACGAGACGCCGGACTACCACGCGATCCCGAGCGTTGTCTTCACGCTGCCGCCTATCGCGAGAGTAGGCCTGCGCGAGGAGGAGGCTCACACCAACGGTCTGGCGTTCGTCGCCCACCGCAAAGAAGACACGTCAACCTGGTCCTCGTCGCGGCGGCTCGGCGAAGCATTTTCGGGCTTCAACGTCCTGGTCGAGCAGGAGAGCGGCCGGATTCTCGGCGCGCACGTGTTCGGGCCGCATGCGGATGAAACGATCAACCTGTTCGCGTTAGCCATGCGCGCAGGTGTGACGGCCGAGCAGTTCAAGCAGACGCTTTGGGCGTATCCCACGCACGGGTCGGATACGGCGTACATGGTGTGACTCTCTCGGTTGATGCGCGTCGATCGAATCGAGGCGCACGCCGGCCCAGCAGACGTGTTCTCGTTTCTAGCAGACCGGCGAAACCTGGCCCGTTGGGCGGTCGGATTTTGTTCCGTCGGCCATGCGAGACACGACTGAGACAAGTTGACGAATCAACAGCTTCATCCTGGGAATCGATCCAGCATCGCGAAGACACCGCATGGGTCCGCGGTCGGACGTCCTTACCCCGCGTATCCGCATACGCCCATGCGTGGCGAGTTCACGACAGGCAAGAACGTTTCGTCGCCACAATCATGGTCCGCTCGGTGGGCTTCGCATACGAAGGGGCTGCCGCCGATTTCGTGTGCACAGCAGATGAGCGTAGCGGGTGCGCCGCAAACACCGCACATCCAGAGTAGCGGAGCATTGCGTGCCAGCAGACGCACAGCCTTTTTGCCGATTCGGCCGCGACGCGTGCCGCGCAACTCCAACGTCAGGCGCGTTGTCGAACCGAAGTCGTAGTCGTACGTTCCTTTCTGGCCCGTGTGGCTGAACACCGCGCCGATTTTCGAGGCCATGCTGCGCTCGGTATTGGCACGCCCGAGTAATCCCTGCAGGCCACTCGACGACGAGTAGCGGAACGGCGGGACCGTGAACATGCTGAGATGGCCGCAGCATTCAAGCCACGTACGACGAAGAAAGGCATCCAGCTTCGAGAGGGCGGCGGTCGTCTCCACTTCGACATCAAGCCAGTACCCCGGAGCGCCGACAGCGCCGACACGAAGCATCAAGAGGTCGGCATCGCGCACGGACTCGACGTCGTGCGCCGGTGCGCAGCTGGTGTAATGAGCGGCCGTCCGGCGTTTGTCGACACGGACGCCGCAGAGAGCGCAGGTCCCGGTGAAGGCATGCGGAGGCATGCGCCATGATACCGGCAGCCGGGCGTTCGTACAACCCGCCGAATGTTCAGGAGCATCACATGGCAGCGAAAACGAGTGAGACACGATGAGACAGACTGCGCGAGAACGCAGCGAAGCCGACCAGGGCGAACCGAAGACTCGGCGTGAAGAACCGGACACCACAGAATTTTCCGCGTGTTCACAACGACTTACAGCAGGGTCATTTCACTAGAGAACCCGACACCGGTATATTCGCTGACGGCCGACGGAAACATTTCGTCGACGGTGCTCGTCTTACCGTCTCGCGTGCTCTTACCGATCCACGTTGCCGCAGGCGGGCTGGCCATTGTTCTCGGCGCCGTGGCTCTGCTGGTGAAGAAGGGCGGGACCCTCCACCGCCGCAGCGGGCTGCTGTTCGTCTGCGCCATGCTCGTCCTGGGCGCCAGCGCTTCGATCCTGGGGTTTCGCAAGAGTCCCACCGACAGCAATGTGTTTGGCGGCTTGATGACCGTCTACTTTGTCGGCACAGCGCTGACGACCGTCCGCCCCGCGTCGCCATGGACGCGCGGTATCAATGTTGCCGCGCTCGTGGTTGCGGTCGGGCTCGCGCTCGTCGATATCGTGGGCGGCGTGAACGCCTTCAACAGCCCTGGCGGTTTCCGCAACGGCGTTCCGTTCCAGATGCTCTTCTTCATCGCCACCGTCATGATCCTGGCGGCGATTGGCGACATGCGCATCATGCGGTTCGGCATGCCTCGCGGCCGGCCGCGCCTGGCGCGCCATCTGTGGCGAATGTGCTTCGCGCTGTTCATCGCGGCCGGATCGTTCTTCTCCATCCGTGCGCGCGTGGCCAAGATCCTTCCGGAGCCAATCACCACTGCGCCGATGCGCGCGCTGCCGATCCTCCTGCTGTTTGGCGCGATGTTCTACTGGTTGTGGCGGGTCCGCAGCCCACGCACGTTGCCAGTGCTCGTCCGACACGATTCGATGGCACTTACCACTCCCGCGAAGTGAATCGGCAGGAGACCGATAGTTTGAGCATCATCGTGCCGGTGAGCTCAGTTTCAGCGTCAAAGCGGCGAGCGAAAGCTGCCCGGCCGTCGGCACGCGTCGATTGATAGCTGATCGTCGCGCGTTCGCTCGGCGGCTCCGCGTCGAGGCGGCCGGTCCGTGCATCGAGATACAGCGGCTTGTAAGTCACCGAACGAAGCGGCCACTGATCCCCGCAGCACACCCGCGCGACGCCCGTGCGTGAGCGCATAAGCATCATCGCTCTGCATAAATATGCGCACGGCACATGATTTGCTCTGATATCACGTGAACATCCATGCTGGTCAACGCCAGCATCGAAGTACGGGGTGCGTGTATGGTTCATTTCGTCCAGCAGTACTCGCAGGTGATCCGCGGGAAGGATCACTGCAACTACGTCGCGCGAGTGTATGCCGCTCAACATCCGGATCGCAGTCTCTGGGATGGGTGGTTTGTCTTCTTTCCGCTCGACGGTCGCCGCGAGCTGGCGACCGATCGCGAGACAACGCAGAGCAGCTTGTCCGCGGTGGCTTACTGGGCAACGTCGATCACCACCATCTATCTGGAAGGTGCACTCGAACGTGCCCGAGCCCTGCTGCCCGAAACGCGGCTCGCCCGCCGGGCGCAGCAGGCCGCTCAAGCGGAGGAACTGGCGCGCGCGGAGGCGCAGGCCTATGCCGACGCTGCGGCTGCCGCTCGTCTCGACATGCGCATGGCTGAGCAGCGGCGCCGCGAAGCCGAGGAACTCCTCGTGGCCGAGCAGGCCATCTCCGCCCGCGAGGCCGCAGAATTGCACGAGCGCGCCGCCGCCGCAGCACGCGCACAGGCGCAGGACGCGGAGCGACGACGGCGCCAGATGGAGAAGAGGGCACGAGCAGAACGCAGGTATACACACCGTCCCCGCCGCGCGGTGCAGAACGCGGCGCTGGGCGAGCATCGCTCGCCGCGCCGGCGAACGGCCCGCTCGCGACGGGAATCCTGAACCGAAACGGCTCGCGTTACGAACGCTTCCCCTCCATGATTTCGGCGATCGTCCGCGTCAGCTCGCCGGGATCGATTGGCTTTGCCATGTGCATCTGGAATCCGGCGGCAAGCGCCTGCGAGCGATCTTCGGCCCGCGCGTTCGCCGTGAGCGCGATCGCCGCAACCGCCCCGCCGCTTTCCGCATCGAGCTGACGGACCCTGTGGATCAACGCGTAGCCGTCCTCCTCCGGCATGCCGATATCGCTGATCAGAACTTCAGTCCTCCGCTCATGCAGTTTGCCGAGTGCTTCGGCGGCCGAACCTGCCGCGACGACATCGGCACCGGCGCAGCGAAGGATTTCCGTCAACAGTTCGCGCGCGTCCGGCTCGTCGTCGACGACCAGGACGTGAATGCCGTCGAGGGCCGCGAGCTGTACCGCGGCGCCGCCGGCACCGGTTCGAGGCACGCGCTCTGCATCGACCGCGTCGATCTGCTCCCGCCTGATAGGCAGGTCCACGATGAACGTTGCGCCCTGGCCATCGCCGGCGCTGCTCGCGCGCACCGTGCCGCCGTGGTGTCCCACGATCTGATGCACGATCGCGAGCCCGAGTCCAAGGCCGCCAAGGCGCCGCGCGTCGGTTCCCTGCTGGAATGGCTTGAACATATTCGGCAGCAGATCCGGACTGAAACCCGCACCCGTATCACGAACGCAGATCCGCGATGTCCCGTCCGCCTCCTCGAGCGTGAGCTCGATGACGCCGTGCGGTGGCGTGAACTTGATCGCGTTCGACAGCAGATTCCAGACGACTTGCTGTAGACGCTTGGGATCGCCCACGATCGGACCCGCCGACGGATCGAGCACCGCTTTGAGCGTAATGTGCTTGGCGTCAGCGCCTGCCTGGACGGCCTCGATCGCCGCGTGAACGACGTCCACCGGATCGACCGGTTGCAGCTCGAGCTGGAGCTTGCCGGTCATGATGCGAGAGAGGTCGAGCAGATCGTCGATGAGCTGCGCCTGAACCGTCGTGTTGCGCTCGATCACTTCGAGCGCCCGCGCGGCGGTCCCGTGATCGAGGATGCCGCCGCGGAGCATTCGCGTCCACCCGAGCATCGCCGTCAGCGGCGTGCGTAACTCGTGAGAGACCATTGCCAGAAACCGATCTTTGGCCTGGTCAGCAGCCTGAAGTTCCTGCCGTGACTCCTCGAGGGCACGCACCACGCGCTCGTACGCGCGCATGTCGCGCAGGATGCCGATCGCGCCGGTGACGCGGCCATCCGCATCGCGCAGCGCCGACGCGTTGAGCATGGTCGGGATCACTTCGCCCGATGCGCTCCGCGGGTTCAGTCGCACGTTTCGCGTCACTCCGCGTTCGACGATTTCGCGGAGCGCCGCCACGAACTCGCGGACTTCGTTTGCGCTGATGAAGCGCGACACCGACTGTTCGACGACCTCGTCCTCTCGAAAGCCGAGAAGATCCGACACCGCGTCGTTGGTCTGGAGGATCTTTCCCTGCAGATCGGTGACGAACACCGGATCGGGTGCATTCCTGATCAGACTCTCGGCATAGCGCCGCGCTTTGTCGAGCTCACGCATGTCGCGAAGAATCCCGATCACGCCGATCACGTTGCCGGCCGGGTCGCGTAATGCGGACGCGTTGAGCGTAGTCGGAATGACTTCCCCGGATGCGCTGCGCGGGTGAAGGCGAGCGTTTCGCGTGGCGCCCTTGTCGACGACCTCGCGAAGCGCAGCCAGGAACTCGCGCGTCTCGGCGGGCGAAATGATGCGCGACAACGACTGTTCGATCAGCTCGGCCGGTCGGAATCCCAGGAGGTTGAACACGGCGTCGTTCGCCTGAAGAATCTTCCCATCGAGATCAGAGACGAAGACCGGGTCGGGGGCATGCTTGATGAGACTCTCAGCGTAGGCCTGTGCCTTGTCGAGCTCACGCATGTCGCGGAGCACGCCGATCACGCCAATGACGGCGCCGTCGGAAGCACGCAAGGCCGCGGCGTTCAGCGTGGTGGGAATCGCATGCCCCGAGGCATTGCGGGGACGGAGTCGAACATTGCGTGTCACGCCGCGCTCAATCACCTCACGCATGGCCGCGACGAACTCGGTCGTTTCGGCGACGCTGAGAAACCGCGAGAGCGACTCTTCGAGCACCTTGTCACTGCGCAGACCGAGGAGCTCGGAGACCGCGTGGTTGGCGACAACGATCTTGCCCTGAAGATCGCACACAAATACCGGGTCGGGCGCGTTGGCGACGATCAGCTCGGCGGCAAGCCGAGCCCCCCTTCTGGCAGCCATCGAACCGCCTCCATCTCGAGGGCGCGTATGCGTCCCCGCACCACGGGCATATCGGCGAACATCTCTGTGTTCTCAGCGCTGACCAGCAAACGGCGTACCGGGCGGTCCGTGCTTAAGGGTGTCAAGCATATGCTTGATCGCTCACGCATACCGCCTCAACCGTTCGGCGCCCGTCATCAGCACTTACACCTTTACGGGAGCCCAACCTGGCGCCGTCCGAGACCTGGACCAGCGGTCATCGGACGCCCTACGGCGCGCATGAATCGGCCCGAGGAGGCTGTTGCCGCCTACCAGCGCGTACTGGAACTTCGGCCAGGGGATGTCACGACTTACGATGCCTTGGGACGGACGCTGTACCGCGCGCGCAAAGTCGAGCAGGCGATCACGGTGTATCGCCAGTGGCTGCAAGCGGATCCTCGCAACAGCGTCGCAGAACACATGCTGGCCGCGTGTACCGGCGAGGCTGCGCCGGCGCGTGCGTCCAATGGCTACGTCCGGGACACGTTCGACACGTTTGCCGGCAGCTTCGATCAGGTGCTGGATCAACTCGGATATCGCGCGCCCGCGCTGATCGCGGAGCTGCTCGAGCGCATTGGAAGCCACTACGGCGGCGCAGCGGCGTTTCGCTAGCGGTTGTGGTCGGTGGTCGGAGGTTGTTGGTCATTAGTCATCGGTCGTCGTGGTCGTTAGTCGTTCGTCGTTGGTCGTCGCTGAGGATCGCGAGGAAAAATGACGAACGACTGACGACCAACGACCACGAGACCCATGACCGATGACCAATAACCAACGACTAACGACCATTAACGTGTAGCCACCCGTTACGAACGATTGCTTTGATAGGATCTCAAATCCAAGGGCGTTGTGCGCGTAACAACTTCGGCTCTGAAGCAGCGAAGTCGCCTCGCAAACACGTGCCGCAACACTTTAAGGATGAAGCATTACTCCGTCGGTTTCGCTGCTCGACGAGTTGTTCTGAATCAGTAACGATCAGGTCGCACTATCGACGACACCGGCCCAGCGGCCGGCAGTTCGACGGACGTCTGTCGTGTTCGATTGGCGATCGTGTGCTCGTCCTAATCTTCGTGCGGTTTCCAGATGCGTGTAGCGCGGCCCTTTCAGGGCCGCGTCGCGGGGCTGAAAGCCCTGCGCTACATCAATATCGAAAACGCACTAGCTAGCTAGTGAGACGTGTCTATTCAGGATTCGCACCGAAGGCGAGCAGGCGGCCGTCACAGTCCTTCACGACGAATTCGCGAGAATGCCAGGGCGTGTTGGCAAGACCTCGAGTGAACTCGACACCGCGAGTGGCAAGCTCGGCGTAGAGCGCGTCCGCGTCCTCAATGAATAGGTAGGCGTCGAGGAGTTCGTCGGCGTATTTGTCCGGATTCGGCGCAGGCGGTTCCGCGCAGCGGAAGTGGATTCTGTGCTGGTCGCGCGCGACGATCGCATAGACCGGCGGGTCCTGCCAGGTGCCGAGACAGTCGAAGCCAAGTTTGTCCCTGTAATAGGCGAGCGTCGCAGGGATGTCCATGGTGAAGAACTGCGGCGCGATCTGGCGGATCATGGCGCACAACATACCACGTGGCCATTTCCGCGCGTTCCTGATGCCGAAAGTCCGCGCGCAGCGACTTCCAGCAAGTCCACACACAGTCGAGCGAGAGAAATGCCTCGTGGATGTCGACCCGTTCGTCGTACTGGACGCGGAGACGTCGAAACTGATTCAGCCAGGCGAACGTTCGCTCAGGAGTTCAGCGATCCGCTGTATGGGTACAAGAGAGTCTGCGACGAATACATCAACGCGATGAGGACCGCAATCTTCAAGAGCGATCGGGTCCCGGACTCCGCTCGAAGCGGAGTCCGGGCGAAAAACGTGTTACGGGCTGCCCTGTCCTGAGAGAAATCGGAGCGTGTAAGTTACCGGCGGCGCGTGGGACTCCCGCCTGAAGTCCAATCGCGTGATAAGACTCTGGCCGGGAAGGAGGACGCCGTCGTGCAGGAACACGCGGAGATATGGCGCGCCGGTACTCGTGATCCCGCTCGCGTTCTCCAGTTGAATCCGATCAGCGAGACCCTCGACGACGATCAGAAGGTGCGTGTCCACGATCGACGAGCTGGTGTTCGTGATTCGGTAGACGTCCTCCTGCCGCCCGCCACCGCGATGGTCATTTGACGCCTCACCGTGATTGTCGCTGCCCGAGTCGATCCGCGCGATCTGGAGTCGGCTGGTCACGTCGAGGAACTCGAGCCCCATGTCACGACGGGACAGCGCATCGTCGTTGTCCTGCGGCCGGCCGCTGCCTGGCCGGCCGTCGACGGCGCCGAGCGCAGCGAGGTCGGGACGGTACACCGAGTAGGTCACGTCGCGCTCGTTCAACTTGATCGTGTCCGTCGTGGAGTTCGGATCGAAGTGCACGAACGCGGGATCGTAGAGGGCGTTCTCGATGAAGTCGGTGAGATCGTTCACCTGATCGTCGCTCAGGCCCAGGCCGCGCGGCGAGCCGGGTCCGCGGGGGTGCGAAAAGCGCGTCGTGAACGTGCTGGCCGCGGCGGCCTGCGCGTTCTGCGGCACACCAGCGTTGAAGTACCGCACCACGTCCTTGACGCTCGTGAACAAGCCATTGTGGAAAAAGAATTTGGCGTCCCTGAGCTGCCGCAGCGTCAGCGTGCGGAACTTGAAGGCGTCGCTGTCGCGGAACGTGATTTCGCGCCTGCCCTCATCGAGGTGGTTGGGATCATTCCTCGCCGCGCGATTCAGGGCCTGGAGCGGGTGGTCGGCGAGCCCGAGGTTGAAGAAGTTCTCCTCCACGAACTGACCGACGCCGGCCAGGTCGGGGTCGTTCACCTGCTTGTTCAGCATGGGGCCGCTGTGGCAGGTGTAGCACCCTGCGCCGCCACTCGGTGCGGACGTGAAGAACAATCTGCCGCCGCGCCGCTGCGCAGGCGTCAGCGCGCTGTTCTCTCCGGCGAGGAAACGATCCCAGGGCGTGTTTCGTGTGACAACCGTGCGCATGAAGGTGGCCGTCGCTCGGAAGATGGTGACGTTGTTGATGAGAACGTCACAAGCGCCAGGGACAGGCGCAGATTCTGGAGCGCACCCTGGCGACATCACGGCCTCCGCGGGAAACGCGTCGCGGAAGAGTTTCCGATAGACGGGAATCTGCTCCAGCACGGCCGACTGGAAGCGCACCGGGCCGCGCAGAGGATCATCGTCCAGCAGCCGGTGAGCGTCGAGCAGCAGGAGAGCCACGTTCTCTTGCGCCGGATGCTGGAACGGATTGAGCGCACCGTGCGTCTGGTCGGGCTCGCCGGCCAACCCGCCGAACAGGAGGCGGTTGTTGAAGGCGGCTCCGATGATGCTCAGCGGATTTCGCGCGACGCTGTCCAGGGCATCGAGTCGACCGGTTGCCAGCAGCTGAACCGCGGCCGGCCGGGTATCTGTCGTATCGCCCGGCAGAGGCCGGCGACCGCGGGCTGGAGTGTTAACTTCGATCGTGCCGTCCGCGAGCGCGTAGATGTCTGTCAGCGTGGGCAGCGCGTCCACCAGCGCGTCGCCCGGGAAGAGCGGAGTTTGCCGCAAGATCGGCAGGTCCGGAAGCGGCCGCCGACGCGCAATGAAGTTCCCGTGGGCGTCCGTGTAGCCTCGCCCTTCCCCGCCCGTGGCGAAGTTGAGGAGCGTGCCGGACTTCGATGCCGCCTCGCCGAGATGACAGGTTCCGCAGGACGCGGTTCCGCTGTGTGAGGGAATGCCACCGAATTCCGGGATAATCCTGGTTGCTCGCGCCGGGTCGTGAAATAGCAGTTTCCCGAGGTAACGCTTGGCCTCGGTTGTCTGGAAGAAGGGGTCGGGGCTTCCATTGGCAAGCCGTGGCTGCGGAAGGTCGGCATCGTGCGCGGGTACCATCAGTTTCTCGATGCCACCGATCCGCTGATCGACGAACCGCCGCAATTGTGTGGGACTGTTTCCCTGCGCGGCGGCGACTCCGCCGGACAACAGGAAAACGGCCAGTACGCCCGCCGTTTGCCCCAGGAGCAGATATTGCCCGACCGCCTTCGACGGCGCAGCGCCGCGTTGTTGATTCGCGCGCTCTGTAGGCTGCCGCTTCGATTCGTTCATCATGTTCGCGCCTCCAATGCGTTGCGGCGCGATCTCCGGAAAGCACGCGGCAGACGTGCGGTGCAGAGACGGCCGTGTGCCTGTTGGATGACCGACGGCCGGACAGGTTACACATTCGTCAGTGCGAGGCGGGCGCGCGGGTGAACAGAGCTTCGGCGCTCACGCGCGTCGAGACACGTGATCGATTCGTGATTAGGCGCGGCGCGCAGCGAGGATGGACCGGACGAGCTCCTCAGGAACGTCGGCGGGCAGCGCCGCGTCATCGTCTTCGAACGCACGCTTGCCGAGCTTTACGGTCTCTTGGTAGCCGGTGAGGTACTTCAGGCAGTTCGGGCACAGTCGCAGGTGATCATCGAACGCACTCCGCACCGTCACGGGTAGTTCGTTCGACAGGTAGTCCGCGATGAAGTCGGCGAATTCGCGGCAGGTCACGATACGGCCACCTCGCAGCAGATTTTGATCGCGCTTCCCGGGTTTTGCAAGCCCGTGCACGGGGGCACTGTGGTCAGCGTTCCTCTCAAACACATCTTTGATGTCGCCGAAACCTGACGGTTTCGCCGTCATCTAAGCGGGCATGCATCACTTGTCCAAAACGCAGACGATCGCGAGCTGGTTGCTTCAACTCACCGTCGCCGGCATTCTGCTGCAGACGCTCTTCTTCAAGTTCACCGGCGCCGAAGAGTCGGTTTACATCTTTACAACCGTCGGCCAGTTTGTGGGGATTGGCGCCATTGAGCCGTGGGGGCGGATCGGTTCCGGCATCATCGAGCTGGTTGCGTCGCTGCTGCTGCTCGTCCCCACCGCCGCATCGCTGGGTGCCATCCTGGCGATGGGCACGATGGCCGGGGCCATCGTCAGTCACGTTCTCATTCTCGGGATCGAAGTGAAAGGCGACGGAGGCGTGCTCTTCGGCCTGGCGCTCATCGCGTTCGTCGGCAGCGCCATCGTTCTCATTTTGCGGCGCGCGCAGTTTCCGGTTGTCGCGCGCTATTTCGAGGGCGTCGTATGACTCCCGCGTCGATCATCCGGCGGCAACTGGACGACGTCGCGGCCCTCGTCATGACGACCGACACCAGCACGTACACGGCGAGGCCTCTGCCGGAAATGTCCGGATCGATTGGCGAGCACGTACGTCATTGCCTCGATCACATCGGCGCGCTCGTGGCGGCCTCTCGGTCGCAAGTGTTGTCGTACGACCGCCGCCTGCGCGGGACGGCCGTCGAAGCCGATCCGGCCGAGGCCCTCCGGCAGATCATCCGTCTCAAGGCGGCGGTCGACCGGTGGTCGGACGTTCGAATGGACGACCCGATTTGCGTGACATCGCTCATGAACACGGCGGGCGAGGCTGTGACGGGATGGTCGACCGTCGGCCGCGAACTTGCGTTCGTGAACAGCCATACGATTCACCATCAGGCTTTGATCGCCATGCTGCTGGCTCTGACCGGCGGCGCGGTTCCGGATCGGCTCGGGTTCGCACCGTCAACGCCGCGAAAGGCCGTCTGATGTGTACCGTCTCGATCGTTCCGCACGCGGACGGACTGCGCGTCGTGTCGAATCGGGACGAGCGCCGCGACCGCGTCGAGGCGCTCGAACCGGCCGTGACGACGTTGGGCCCGAGGACGGCGACGATGCCGATCGATCCCACCGGCGGCGGTTCGTGGATTGGCGTCAACGACGAGGGCCTCGTCGCCGCGGTGCTCAATCGCTACCACGGACGGCAAGCGCCGATCGATTGTGCTCGCACAACCCGGGGTGCCATCGTCCCCATGATGCTCGCATGCGATTCGGTTTCCGCCGCCCTTGCACGCGCGAAGACGATAGATCCGATGCGCTTCGAGCCGTTCCGCCTCGTCCTCGTGCAGCGGCGCGAGATTGCGCTGGTCTCGGTTGAGCGTTGCGAGGTGAAGCAAGCGACGTCGACCGTCACGGGTCCCTTCATGTTCACCGCGTCCGCACTCGGAGACTTCCTGGTGGAGGAACCTCGCCGCCGATTATTCGAGTGGCTCATGACGGATCCCGACGCGAGGCTCCGCAGCCAGGCGCTGTTCCATCGTCACCAATGGACGGACAAACGCGACATCAGCGTGCTGATGGAGCGCGGCGATGCCGCCACCGTGAGCCGCACGACGATCGACGTCGGCGTCAACGGAATCGAGGTGGAGTACGAACCGCTGTGGCCGCAGCGACCCTCTCGACGGCTCGAGATGAATCAGTATTTTGTCCACGATGAGATTGTTCTCGACCAGTGCCGTGTCCACCAGTCCTCAACGCGATCGGATCCGGCGGTGTCGTGATCAGGGTCCTAATCAAAATAGAAAACGCGCCAGGGTTCACACCGATTGCTGCGCCGCTGTTCGCGCTCGCGACGCTCGCGTTGGTTCTGCGAGCACGATCCGATCGAGGCGGAGCAGCTCGCCGAGCGACCAGGCCTGGAACGGACATCCTTTACGCGCAAACGGCGCTTCGGCGTCGGCAATTTCGGAAAGGTGCCCGAAGCTCGCCGTCCGAACGTGTGACAGCAACGGTTCAACGAACCGCGTTCGCGCTTCACGGCGCGCCTTGCTGGTGTCGCCTCGGACGCGGACCCACGCGTCGACGAACGGCCCGATCAGCCACGGCCAGACGGTTCCCTGGTGGTACACCGCATCTCGCGCGGACGCGTTCCCTTCATAGTGCGGCGCGTAGCCTGGCTCTCCAGGCGCCAGCGATCGCAATCCAAACGGTGTCAGGAGATGCTGTTCGACCGCATCGACCACCTGCCGTGCGCGCGCGGCATCAACGAGCGCGATCGGCAGTCCTCCCACCGCGAGAATCTGATTCGGCCGAGAACTGTCGTCGCGTGTCCCTGACACGTGGTCGACATCGACCACGTCGGCGAGACGGCCAAGGTCCTCATTCCAGAATCGCTCGAGAAAGGCAAGGCGGCCTCGTTCGAACACCTGGCGCCAGGTCGGTTCGAGCCGCGACGCCGCGTTGAGTGCATTCAGCCACAGCGCCTGGATTTCGACGGGCTTTCCGATTCGCGGCGTGATCACGCGATCGCCGACGCGCGCGTCCATCCACGTGAGTTGCACGCCCGGAACACCCGCGGCCAGCAGACCATCCGCGTCCATCCGGATGCCGAATCGCGTGCCACTCGAATACCCGTTGACGATGTCCAGCACCGCAGACTCGAGCGCCTGGCGCTGGCGCGAAGACAAGAGCTCGGCACGATCGATCGCCAGCTGCAGGAGTTCATGGACCGCGACGACGTACCACAGCGATGCGTCGACCGCATTGAACTCCGGCGTTTCGCCGCGGTCCGGGAAACGGTTCGGCAGCATGCCTTCTGAAACCGCAGCTGACCACTCGACCAGGATGTCGCGCGCCTCCGCGAGCCGGCCAGTCGCAAAGCACAGACCGCGTAATGCGATGAACGTGTCCCTGCCCCAGTCGGTGAACCACGGATAACCCGCCACGATCGTGCGACCGTTACCGCGGTTCACCAGATACGCATCTGCGGCGCGATCGAGAATTGTCGGAAACGCTTCTCGTCTAACGCGCTCGGCCGCACGTGCGTTCTCCACGAGCGTGACGACATCGTCGCCGCTCGCGCCCGCTCGCGGATTGTCGCCGTCAGCGCTGAACATCCAGACTGCCTGTTCACCAGGACCGGACAACGACCAGGTGAACTCACCCGGCGACGCGAGATCTTCCGTGTCATCGAGTCCGCGCTCGCGCTCCGCCGTGTACAGAAACTGCCGGTACCAGTCCGGCGCGTGCCGGTACTGTCCGTTGGAAAATGCGCTCACGGCCGGAATGCCGTCGTACGGCCGGAATGTGACGACGGCGTCGCGGGCGTCGGCGACGAAACGAAACGCGCCGTTCTCGTGATGCATCGAGTGGTAATCACGTCCCGACAGAAATGGCCTGGCGCGCAAGACCACCGGGCCTGTCGATCTCACCAACGTCCAGACAACGACAACCTGGCCGGCACCGTGCTGAACGAAAATCTCCTGGGTCAGACGCGTGCCGTCGGTCAGCTCGTAGTCCCAGGTCGGCCACGGATCATCCGTGAAGTCCGTCACGCGAGTTGCGCCGTCGGGATGGAGCACGCCGGGCGCGTAGCGCTGCGTCGAGAGCGCGAACGATCCGACCGGGGTATCGGCCCACGCGTCGAAGCCGTTCACCAGGATGACTCTCCCGGTCGGCGGCGTCGTCGCGGTCAGCAGCAAGGCGTGATATCGCCGCGTCCGCACCCCTGACGTCGTGCCGGACGCGAATCCGCCACGACCGTCAGCCTCCAGCCATTCCGTTCGATCGTCGATGCCGATATCAGGAGGCGGTTGCGCAGACATAGGCTCCTCTCAGCCGTTCGATGTCAGGAATGCAAGGAAGGTTTCAGTCGGCCATGAAACCTCCGAGGCGGGCCGGTCATCAAAGCGCCGACCGGACACGTTCCCATTCGGACGACATCGACGATGCCCGGCCCTGCAGCGCGGATCGGCCGTTTGGAGGCGACATCAGATGGATCTTTGCGGCAAAGTAGCCGTCATCACGGGCGGAAAACGGATCGGACGAGTCGTGGCGCGAGAACTGGCCGAGCGCGGGATGAATCTCGTGCTCTCCTATCGCGGCTCCAGAGACGAAGCCGAGCTGACGGTCGAAGACGTCGAACGGATCGGACGCCGTGCCACGATCGTCGCCGGCGACGTGTCCCGCCCGGCCGATTGCGCCGCAATCGTGGATCATGCGCTGACGACGTTCGGCCGGCTCGACGTTCTGATCAACATGGCCTCGATCTACCGATCGAAGCCTCTCGAGGATCTGACTGTCGACTACTGGACTACCGATCTCGACGTCAATCTCCGTTCGGCATTCCTGTGTGCGCACGCCGCCATCCCGCACATGCGCGGCGCCGGCGGCGGCCGCATCGTGAACTTCGCCGACTGGCTGGTTCGAAGCGGGAGACCGCGCTACACGGGATTCACCTCGTACTACATCGCCAAGGCAGGCGTCGTCGCACTGACGGAGTCGCTGGCGCTCGAAGTCGCGCGCGACAACATCCTGGTGAACGCCATCGCGCCGGGGCCGATTGTGCCTCCACCCGACATGAGCGCGCAGGAAATCGACGAAGTGGCGAAAGCCACACCGGTCGGACACTGGGGCGGTGAAGCCGAAATCGCGAAGGCGGTCGTGCTTCTCTGCCAGACGGATTTCATCACCGGCGAGACCATCCGCGTCGACGGGGGCCGCCATCTCGCATAGTCGCAACACCACGATTTCGACGCGTTCCTGAAAGGATTGCCCGTATGGATAGTTCTACGCTGACCGCATCGGCCGCCACGCGCAGCGATCGGCTGATCGGCCGCAAGGTGCTCGTCACCGGCAGCAGCAAGGGGATCGGCCGCGGCATCGCCATCCGCCTCGCCGAGGAAGGCGCCGACGTGGTGATCAACTACAACAGCGATCCGCGCGGCGCCGAAGAAGCCCTGGCCGAAGTGGAAGCGCTCGGCCGGCGCGGCGCGATCATCCGCGCGAATCTCGGAACGGTCGCCGAGGTACGCGAGCTCGTGGCGCGAAGCGCCGAAGCGCTCGGCGGCCTCGACGTGCTGGTCAACAACGCCGGCATCGAAAAGAACGCGCCATTCTGGGACGTCACCGAGAGCGACTTCGACGCCGTGCTCAACGTGAATCTCAAAGGCGTGTTCTTCGCGACACAGGCGTTCGTGCAGCAGTGCAGTGCCGCCGGCCGCCCCGGCAAGATCATCAACATCAGCTCGGTCCACGAGGAGCTGGCGTTTCCGCACTTTGCAGCGTATTGCGCGAGCAAAGGCGGCGTGCGGATGCTGACGCGAACGCTCGCCGTGGAGCTCGGGCCGCTCGGCATCACCATCAACAGCATCGCGCCCGGTGCAATCGACACGCCGATCAACACCAAGCTGCTCAACGATCCAGTGAAGCTCCAGTCTCTTGTCCGACAGATCCCGCTCGGCAGGCTCGGCAAGCCCGCTGACGTCGCAGGTTTGGCGGTCTTTCTCGCGTCGCGTGACAGCGACTACGTCACTGGCACCACGTACTTCATCGACGGCGGCCTGACGGTGTTCTACCAGGAGCAATAGCGAGGTGTGCGCGTACGGCCGACCTCTTTCATCCAGGGGTCGGCCGTGGATCGCGGATTGATCTCAGAAGTCCGCCACGAAATGAACGCCATTGACGCGCCTCTATGACAGCTCGGCCACCGCCGCCGTCGCGAGCGTCGCGGCTTGCGCGCCGCACCCGCTGCAGGCGCGTGCAGCTGCCATCACCACGTCGACGTCGCTCGTAGTCGCCGCGGCAACGACCTTGTCGGCGTGGTGCGTCATGACGGTTCCACAATTCGCGCACCGCACGACTTCGGAAGCCTCTTCGTCGATCGTGACGTGTTCACGTCCGTACTGCAGCACCTTCGACATCCAGATCAGCTCGCGGATGAAGCGGTCCGATCGTCGAATGAAGGCTTCGTCCAGCAGCCGTCCGTCTTCTGCGAACACCTTCCCCACCTGACCGATGTTGATGTCCCAGAAGATCGTCACGAGTCCCAGCTCGCGCATCACGGGCAGCAGGCTCTGAACCACACGAATGCCCGCGAAAGGTCCCGACGACACGCCCACCAGGCCAACCGCCTTGTGGATGTACTCGCTGAGACAACTGTCGAGCGTGTGCTTGAGGAGTCCCGGAAAACTGTGGTTGTACTCGGGCGCGACGATGACGAGGCCGTCGGCGGCGGTCATGGCTGCCGCGAACGGTGCGTGCTTGATCGCTTCGCCGGCATCGTCGGTCGGCAGCGGCAGCGACGCGATGTCGATGACTTCGCTGGACACTCCTGCGCGGCGCTTGAGCAGGTCGGAGATGAGGCGCGCGGCGTGGACGCTCGCGCGACCTTTGCGGCTCGTGCCGAGGATCACCGGGATGTTCAGTTTGCGCCGTTCGTTCATATTTATTTCCTTCTGCGCGCCTAACGGGACACCGGCCGCCACGACGCTGGATCCGTTCGCAGGACGATCCATCCGCTGCGGCGCGCGACCGACCCCGTCACGGAAACAGCTTCACCAACGACGTCGCGCGCGCGCGCGCCGATTGACTCGCCGTCGGTTCCCGTCATCAGCAACAGTGAAGAATTGCCGGACCGATCTTCTACATGGAACGCTGGAGGAATCCCTCCGCGCAGGCAAAGAGACGCACAATCCTTGTGAGTCTTCCCGGAACCGGGAACCATCACACCGAGGAAGCATTTCGAGTCGACGATCTCACCCGTCAATTCGACGGGACGGTCCGACGGCTGATCATCAAGTGCGTTCGAAGTTGCCGCTCGCGAATCCGTCCGTTCATCCACGATGATCGATCCTGCCTTGACCTCGATCATGGTGTTCGAACCTCGCTGGATTCGCGTGCCGATGAGCGTCACGTGACGTCCGTCCAGACCGGCGAAGAACGCGGCGGCGCCGTGTTTGCCAGGTGCGACGAGAAGTGGCCACGG
>Ga0075435_100000306_pt1 | contig 30302 bp, 20 predicted proteins | sample RhiMethybrSRZTD4_FD_75302 | JGI IMG/M metagenome (GOLD analysis project Ga0075435, IMG submission 75302) | Populus rhizosphere microbial communities from Tennessee, USA - Rhizosphere MetaG P. TD hybrid SRZTD4 | ecosystem: Host-associated > Plants > Roots > Rhizosphere > Soil | place: USA...
TGGAGCTCGTCGCGGGCTGCGATCCCGTGATCCAGGCCGGCTGCGACCCGGAGGGCTTGGCACCCGGAGCCTGTGGCTTGGGGGGCGGAACGGCCTGGAACTTCGCCGCCGCGGGAGCCTGCTTCGCGGGCTTCGCCTTGAGGCTCGCCGGTGGCTTCGGGGCCGGGGCCGGTGCCGGGGCCGGGCGCTTCGGAAGCTGGATGATCGCTGGCCGCGGCGCGGGCGTGGCCTGGGTGGCGGGCGTCGCCCCAGCCACGGCGGGCGCGGCGCTCGCGCGCGCGACCGGTGCCTGCTGGCGGGTCGCGGGCAGAGCCGGCGGACCCGCGGGCACGGCGCCGCCGCCGGCCACCTTCTTCATCGGGGCCGCCGCCTGCGCTTGCGCGGGCTTCTTGGCCGCGAACGGGAGCTGGAAGATCTTCGCCTGTTTCTTCTCCGCGCCACGGCTGCTGCCGCCACGCACGTCGCGCAGCCGCGGCGTCTCGGTCTGGCGCTTCTTGCACGCGTCGCGCAGCGCACCGGCTCGGTCGGCGACCACGCCCTTCAGCTTCTTCAGCTCCTGGAACACCGGCGCGCCGTCGGGGTCCATGAAGTCGTGGCGCTTGAAGATCAGGTTGTCGTCGTCGTAGAAGCGCTTCCACAGCGCGGGGGATTCCGCGACCGCGATCAGCGACGTGCTGATGACGAGGGCGGCGAAGCGGTCGATCGTATCGTCGAAGTCCCTCCCGTCGCGCTGCGGGTGCTGGTAGGCGGGATGGCCCTTCTCGTGGCTGCCCTTGCCGCGCAGCGCCGGCACGTACATGCCGTCGTAGTCGATCAGCTTGAGCTGGTCGTGCGTGTCGACGAGGACGTTCCCGTGCTGCAGGTCACAGTGGCCGATCTTCTGCGCCTCGAGCGCGTCCATGAGCGCGGCCCAGCGCTCCTCGAGCTGGCGCAGCGCCTTCGGGTCCTGCGAGTGGCGATCCACCCAGGTGTTGAGCTGGAGCCCGTCCACCCACTCCATCTTGAGCACCGGGTGCCACTCACCGCGCACGCGGATGCCGTCCTGCACGTACTCGAAGCCCACGGTCTCCTTGAGCTTCCGCCCGCGCAGGTACTTGCTGATCTCCTTGTAGCGCTCGCGACCGTCGCGGATGTTGTGCAGGAAACAGCGCACCGCCCAGCGCGTCTTGCCGCTCGTCACCTGGTAGACGCTGCAGAAGCCGCCGGTCACCGGCGACGGCAGCCCGAGCGCGTTCAAGGTCGGCGTGCCGGCCTTGAGCTGGGCGTCGGAAAAACAGTTGGCGGGGTTCTGCACCGCCTCCTGGTAATCCGACATGGTGGGCCAGTTCACGCCGCGACCTCCACGCTCACCAGCGTGACGTCGTCGTTGCGCAGCGCGCCGCCGGCGCGCAGGCAATCGATGTACGCCGCGAACTGCTCGGGCGTGGTGACCTTGGAGAGCGCCGCCCACGGCCGGCGTCCCATCTCCGCCTCGACCAGGAACCACTGGGCGAGCGCGTCGGTCATGAGCAACAGCCGGTCGCTGGCCTGCAGCTCGCCCTCGACGGTGGCCACCTCGCTCCACACGCCGGCGTTCGCGCGCGCGATGCTGGAGAGCAGTGAGGGCCGGTTGCTGAACTGCTCGGCACGCTCGAGCGGGAATGCGCGCAGCACCTTGCCCGAGCGCACCACGAACAGGCAGCTGTCGCCGATGGCGAGCGCGCGCCAGCGGTCGCCCTCGATGGTCACGCCGAGCAGCGACGAGAACGCGCCGTCGGCCGCCTTGCGCTCCGAGTACCAGGCCGTGGCCTTGCCCTTCTGGCCTTCGGCCCACAACGCCTGGAGCGGCGACACGAACTCGCGCAGCTCCGCCGCGGACGGAGCACCCTGGACGAATCCTTCGACCAGGAGCTCCGCCCACTGGCGGGCGAACGACGTTTCACTGGCACCGTCTGCCACGGCGAACCGGAGGGCTTCCGGTTTCACCGCGTACGCATCTTCGTATTCGTTGGCGGTGTTCCCGGACTTAGGAGCCCACCACGCCGTCGCCGACGTGTTCATGGGCGCCTCAGCGCATGTTCGCGGGACGGGTCCCGATGTCGAGGAACCGGATCAGCTCGACCAGGTCCGCATTGAACGCGAACCCCTTCGACTTCTCCGAGACCTTGAACCCCTCGCGCGCGGCGCTCTCCCGGATCGCCTCCGGCAGCTGGCTCGACATGTTGAAGAGCAGCTTGGCGAACTGGTCGGGCAGCCCTTCCTCGTGATCGGCGAACAGGATGCTCTCCGCCGACGTTCCCGAGATGTGGCAGTTGAAGAGCAGCAGGTTGCCGTCCTGCGTCGACAGCGCCCGCAGCGCCTCGGCGTCCGACATCGGGTCGCCGTCCGTGGCTTCGCCGTCGGTGATGTTGATGACGATGGGCGGGAAGCTGTACGGGTGCCTGCCGACCCACTCGCTGACCGTGGTGTGCGCCAGCTTCAACGCCTCGCACATGGGCGTGGAGCCCGCGGCCTTGGCGTCGAACCAGATCGGGAACTTCACCTTGACCTCGGCGATGCCGCCGGCGCCGTCGTCTTCCTTCTTGGTGCGCTCCTCGACGCGCGCGGGGTGATTCGCCACCGAGCTGATGCTGGCGAGCGACACGCCGGCGAGCTCGCCGACGAGCGCGGGCTCGACCCGCTTGCCGTAGCTGATCACGCCGACGTCGTAGTAGTCGCGCACGCCCTCGGACTTCGTGCACTTGATGGACAGGTTCGTGAGCAGCTTGTTGATGGCATCGGCGACGCCATCAGCCTTGCGCTTACCGTTGCCATAGGGATCCGTCATGGAGCCCGACATGTCGATCAGGAACAGGAACGCGCTGGGGTTGTTCCGGCTGATCTCGGCTTCGTACGACATGCATCCTCCCTTCGCCATCCGGCGGGGCGACATCCCTGGGGTGCGGCGGACCGGACCGTCACCGTTCCCTGCATCGCCGGCACGAACGTCGAACGAAGGCGCCGGCGCATGCGAGGCGTCGCGGGCGTTATCGGCGGGCAGGCATCACGCTTGAGGAGGACGCGCAGTCTTCAACTTGCCCGGACACCCCCCTTCGAAGCCGTCCGTACACGTTCGCAACGCGTTGGCGTCGCGAGCCCCGCGGAGACTTGGCTCCGCGTTGACATCCACGGCGGCTGCACGTCAGCTGCTCTTGGCGACGACCAGCCGCGCCGTGTATTCGCCGGCAGCACCACTGACCGGCTCCACCGTCAGCGTCCCGCGCCAGGTCCTGCCTTCCAGGTCCCGGAACGACCACGAGCGTGACTTCGAGCCGCTGCCCGCATTCCCCGTCCAGCGCGCCTGCTCCTCGAGCGCCCGCCCCAAGTTCCCGAGCAACTGCTCCGCGCTCTGCTGCGAAGGCCCGCGCACCGAGATGTCCCAGTGGCTCGCGTCGCCCGTCGAGCTCACGACCTTCCAGTCCGTCGTCGCGCCCGATTCCTTCTCCACGTCGATGTTCGGGATCAGCCGGTCCGCCATCGCCGGGCGCACGTAGCCGCCCGACGGATCCCAGTGGTACTCCTCGCCGAGCGCCACTTGGCGCGCGCGCGCCTCGCCGTCCAGCTTCGCGATCACGTGCAGCGCCCCGTCCATCCCCGCCGAGAGCCCCGCCGTGGTGATGATCTTGCCGTTGTCGACGAAGCGCTGATCGCCCACCACCTTCACCTTCGGGAACTGCTGGTGCAGACGCATCACGTTCCCGTATGTCGATGTCGCCGAGAGCCCGTCCAGCAGCCCCGAGCTGGCGAGGATGAACGAGCCGTTGCACACCGACATCGTGTGCCGCGCCGTGCCGGTGACGTCGACGACGTACTTGAGCAGTGCCGCATTGTTCTGTGCGCCGCGAACGCCGCCGCCGGGGACCACGAGCACGTCCGGCTTCGGCGCGTCGGCGAACGTGTACTTCGGCACCATCGTCATGCCCATGGCGCTCGTCACCGGCTCCTTGGTCTCGGCCACGGAGTAGACGTCGTAGCCCGCGGCGCCGAACAGCTCGTAGGGACCCATGGAGTCGATGATCTCCACGCCATTGAAGATCAGGATCGCCACCTTGCGGCGGTCGTCCCTGGCCGGAACGGCCGCGGCACTCCCCTGCTCCACCAGCGCCATGCCGCAGTCGGGGCACGTACCCGCCTTGTCGAAGACTTTCGAGTCGCACGGCAGCCCGCACGCGACGCACACGTAGTGCTTGGCGTCGGCCTGCGCCGCCGGTGCGTGCAGGCCGCCTCCGAGCAGGAGCACGAACGCCAGCAGCAGCGTCATCGGGATCGCGAATCGCAGGAACCGGTTCATGAGGACCTCCTCGTCGCGAGCCGTCCGTTCACGAAGCCGTCGGCTCTGGGGTGATGGCGGTTGAAGCGCTCGCGGTACTGGCCGGGCGGCGTGCCCACGAGGCGCATGAAAGCGCGGCGCATGGATTCGAGGCTGCCGAAGCCGCAGCCCTCGCAGATGGCGTCGAGGTCGTCGGAGGACTCCTCGAGCCGCCGGCGCGCGGTCTCCACGCGCACCGAGGTCACGAAACGGGCGGGCGTCATGCCGATCTCGCGCGCGAACACGCGCGCGAAATTGCGCGGGCTCATGGCGACGCGGCGGGCCAGCGTGGCGACCTCGAGGTCGGTGCCGGGATGCTCGAGGATATGCGCCTGCAGCTCGCGCAGCGGCTCGTGCTCGGCGAACTGCACCGCGAGCTGGGCGCTGAACTGTGCCTGCCCGCCGGGGCGGCGCAGGAACATCACCAGCTCGCGCGCGGTCGCGAGCGTGAGGTCGCGGCCGTGATCCTCTTCCACCATCGCCAGCGCGAGGTCGATGCCGGCGGTGACGCCGGCGGAGGTGTAGACGCGCCCGTGCTGGACGTAGATCGTGTCCGGCTCGACCTTCACCCGCGGGAAGCGCCGGGCAAGATCGTCACACTCGCTCCAGTGCGTGGTCGCGGTGCGGCCGTCGAGGAGACCCGCCTCGGCGAGGAAGAAGGCACCGGTGCACACCGAGCCCAGCCGCCGCACGCGCCCGGCCTGGCGCTGGAGCCAGGCGAGGATGGCGGCGTCGTGGTCGTGCTGGTGCGTGCCCTTGCCGCCGGCCACGAGCAGCGTGTCGACTCCTTCCTCGACCTCGTGATAGGCGCGGTCGGCGACCAACTGGAGCCCGGAGGAGACGCGGAACGGACCGCGCTCCAGCCCCAGGATCTCGACGACATAGGCGTCGTCCGCACGGCCACGGTGGTCCTTGAGCCAGCGGCTCGCGCGCGAGAACACCTCGAGCGGACCCGTGACATCGAGGATCTGCACCCCCGGATAGGCGAGCATGCTGACGCGCCGCGGCGCGGCCCCGTTGGGGGCCGGCCTGCGTCGCGCGGCTCGTGGCCGGCGGGCGGGAGGGGTCGCTCTGCGCATGTCCTGGAGCCTGCCCCATCCCGGGGTTGGCGCAAATGACATTGTTCACACGAAAACTGCCAAGTCGGCCACCGCCGCGGAGGGCGCGGGCCACCGGCGCGGATGGGCGGCCCCGCCCAGCTCAGCGGGCGCGCTTCAGGCCCGCAGCGCGCCCACGAACCGGCCCGGCTCGATCGGGTGGCCGGGGAACACCGCCTCGAGCGAGCCGGCGCCCAGGTGCCGGCCGAGCAGCTCCGCGAACAGGTCGCGGAAGTCGGTGGTCACCGCGAGGTCACGTCCCTCGAAGCGCGCCTCCATCGCCAGGCCCGGCCAGCGTCCGAGCACGCGCCCGCCATTCACCGGGCCGCCCATCACCAGCATCGCGGTGGCGCGGCCGTGGTCGGTGCCTGAGCTGCCGTTCTCGGCGATCGTGCGCCCGAACTCGGAGCAGGTGACGACGACGACGTCGTTCATGCGGTCGCCGAGATCCTGCGCGAACGCGGCGAGTCCATTCGCGAAGTCGCCGAGGCGCGCCGCGAGCTGCCCCTGCTCGCTGCCCTGGTTCACGTGCGTGTCCCAGCCGCTGACGTCGGCGAACGCGATCTCCAGGCCCACGCCGGCCTTGATGAGCTGGGCGATCTGCAGCAGCGACTGCCCGAAGCGGCCGTTCGGGTAGCTGGCGCCGTGCTCGGGCACGTAGCGCTCGGGCTCGATCTTCTTGAGCATGTTCGCGGCCTCGAAGCCCTCCTGCGCCGAGGACGCGAGCAGCCCGGTGGGCGCGGTCTCGTAGAGCTGCTCGAACGCGCGCGTGAGCCGGTCCCGGGTCGCATCGTTCGCGGCGCGCACGCCGAACGCGCGCAGGTCGCCGATCGCCAGGCTGGGCGCGCTCCCGGTCAGGATGCGCGGCAGCTCGGGGCCGAACGACACGGCGCGGAACGGCGTCTCGTCGTGCTCGCGCTGGTGCTGGCAGTAGCGGTTGAGCCAGCCGTCGGCCGTGGCCTTCACCCCCGGCGTGCCGCTCTCCATGTAGTCCTGCGCGTCGAAGTGGCTGCGCGTCGGGTCGGGCGAGCCGATGGCGTGGATGGGCGCGAGCACGCGCGCATCCCACAGGGGCTTGAGCGGCGCCAGCGCGGGGTGGAGCGCGAAGCGGCCGTCGAGGTCGATCGCGGCCGACTCGGGGATGGCGATGTTCGGCCGCTCCTTGTAGTAGTGGGCGTCCCCGTGCGGCACGAGCATGCTCAGGCCGTCGACGGCGCCACGCTGGAACAGGCACACCAGCACGCGGCCCGATCGCGCCGCCGGCCCCTGCTGCGCGTAGGTGGCGCGCGCGAGGAACAGCGGGTCGAGGCCGTAGCTCACCATCGCCAGGCCGCCGGCCTTGAGGAACGCACGTCGCGAGAGCTTCATGTCACCTCCGGGGCGGCCGCGTGGTCGGGGCTCGTGTCATTGTCGCTGGAACTCCGGGCTTCCGAGCGCCAGGCCCACGGCGAGCGCGCGGCCGCGCTCGGGATCGCGCACGTCGCCCAGCTCGCTCACGATCACGCTGCGCGTGTGCTCGGTCATGGCGCCCCCCAGGACGCGCGCGTTCACGGCGTCCACGAGGGCCGCGGGATCCGCGGTCACCGGCAGGATCGCGTCCAGGTCCACGGCGGCGCCGGGCGCGCGCCCGGATGCGAGCGCGATGGCGAAGTTCATGCGCGCGAGCAGCGCGCCGCTGTTCGCCCAGTCCTCCTGTCGCTCGGGATAGCCCGCAGGCGAGGGCTGGCGGTAGAGCGGCTCGCCGAGCCTCCCCACCACGTCGGCGAGCTTCGCTCCCGAGTCCGGCGCGGCGTCGAGCGCGCGCACGGCGCTGGCCACGAACTCGAGCGGCGTCTTCACCTTGCTGCCGATCGCTCCTGCGGACCAGAACTCGGGGCTCTGCGCGATGGCGCGCACGACCTGTCGGACGTCGCCGTCGCTCGCCTTCCACGCCGCGACCGCGGCGTCGACGCACCCGTCGGGCGGATCGTCGCTCACGAACCGCGCGCACAGCTTCGTGCACAGGTGGCGGATGGTGGCGGGATGGCGCGCGAGCAGGCGCAGCAGCCGCACGCCCTCCTCCTCCCCGTGCCCGGCCGGGAATCGCGTGCCGAGCACCACCTTCTCGCCGAAGTCGTGCGCGCGTGGCCGGAACACGAAGCCGCCGCCCTGCGCCGGCGGCTGCATGCTCCAGCCGGTGAGGATGCGCGCCACCGCGATCACGTCCTGCTGCGTGTAGCCGCCGTCCACGCCGAGCGTGTGCAGCTCGAGCAGCTCGCGCGCGTAGTTCTCGTTGATGCCGGTGCGGCGCGCGCCGCCGGCATTCGCCCGCGGCGGGACCGGTGTCCCGGGCGCGACGCTCTGCACGTTGTCGAGGTAGAAGAGCATCGCCGGGCTGCGCGCGGTCGCGATCAGCAGGTCGACGAAGTGGCCGAGCGCGTGCGGGCGGATCACGTCCTCGACGTAGCTCGGGAGCAGGAAGCGGTCGGCGCCCTTGTCGAGGAAGACGTTGAAGTGATCGAACCAGAAGCTGGCCATGACCTCGCGCAGCTGGTCCTCGGCGGTGACCGCGCGCACCATCGCGATGCCGCGCACCTGGTCCAGCATCTCGCGCGTCTCGGCACGCATCTCGGCAGGAGGCGCCCCCTCGCCCGCCTTCGCCGCCCGGGCGGCGCGGCGCATGTCGACGAAGCGGCGCGCCCACTCGTCCGGGTCCAGCGCCAGCGCGGGCGTGCGCTTCTCCAGTGCCGCGAGACGCGCGTCGTCATGCCCGTTCGCGGCGAGCTGCGCGTCCAGCCACCCGAGCGCGCCCTGGCGCGCGACCTCGTCGACCTGCCCGGCCCTGGGGCCGAACGCGAAGCGCTGGAGCACGTGGAGAGCGGAGTCGCCGGCGGAGAGCGGGCGCGGCGACGGCTCCGGTGCCGCCGCGGCGGCCGCACCCAGCGCGAGCGCGGCCACGGCGAGCGCGATCGCGCGTGCGGCACGAGGCGTGGATGCGTCGATCATGGGATCCCCGGGAACGAGCCAGCCGCCGTGGTGGCGGCTCGCCGGAGCATGGCGGGACGAGCCGCGGGCTCCAAGCAAAGTCGTTGCTATGCCCCGGGACGCGGCCCTTCCTTACGAAAGGTGGACGGGACCCTGGATCAGTGGCCGCCCTTGCCGCCACCCTGGTGATGACAGTTGTTCTGGCACGCCTTCCGCCCCTCCTGGATCCGGTCCACGGCCGCCTGGTGCCGCTCGGCTTCGGCCTGGTGGCACTTGGGGTCGCCCTTGTCGCACGCGTGCTCGTTCGCCACGTGCAGCTCGCTCTCGTCGCGCATCGCATCGTTCGCCGAGTGCGCGCACGCCGAGATGCAGTTCGCGGCCTCGGTCGCCGGCTGGCGCTGCACCAGAACATTGTCCGTGACGCTCTTGCATGTCACCAGCGTGGCCGCGAGCGCCACCGTGGCCACGGCGAAGAGGACCCAGCGAGCACGAGGTGAACCTTGGTCGAGATCGTGCATGGTCAGCTTGCTCCCTGAGGACGGCCCAGCGCGCCGGTCCGGTCGGTCCGGACTCGGGTTCGCGCGCTCCACAATGAAAACCAAACCATGTCGTTGCCACTGCTCGACGGCGTGCCCCGACCGCAGCGCACCCCGCTCATCGACGAGCGGGAGTCAGTGACCTCCATTCCCCGCGCCCTGGTCATGACAGTTGTCCTGGCACTGCTTGCGCCGGGCCTGGATCGCGGCCACGGCGGCTTCGTGGCGGGCTTCCTCGTTCGCCAGGCACTGGGCGTCGCCGTTGCACGCCTGGACGTTGGCCACGTGCAGATCGCTCTCCACGCGGATCGCGTCGTTCGCGACCTTCGCGCAATCGGAGACACAGTTCGCGGCCTCGGTCGCGGGTTGCCGCGGCACCAGCAGGTTGTCCGTGACGCTCTTGCACGTCACGACGGTGGCCGCGAGCGCCGCAATGGCCACGGCCCACAGCACCCAGCGGATGCGAGGCGAACGCTTGTCGAGATCGTTCATGGTCGAATTCCTCCCTCGCGTCCTCGCGCGCCGGCCCGGTCGGTCCGGAGCCTGTTGACGCGCTTCGTGTTCACAACGTGATTGACCAACCCGCACCGAGGCTCAAGCTTTCGAGGTTCAGGAGCGCGGCGCGCAGCCGCAGTCCCGCCCACGGGCTCAAGCCCAGTCCGGCACTCCACTTCTCCGAGTCGTATTCCAGCTGCCCGCGCAGCCACGGTAGCGGCGACAGCTCCGCGGCCCCGAACGCGCCATCGAGCACGTAGCGATGCGCGGTGAACATGCGAAATCCGTAGCCGGCGGCGAGCCGCGCCGGGATCCGCGCGAGCGAGAACGGCATGCCGGTCACCGCGTAGGTGGAGTGGAACCGGCGCTGACCGCGCGCGTCGTCGATGCCCAGCGACAGCCCGGGCCGCCCCGGGCGCGGGACCAGCACGGCCACGCGCGCGCTCGCCATGCGGTCCACGTCCACGAGCCGCGAGTCGGGCACGATCTCCTGGAAGCTGTGGTAGCCGCGGATGCGCGACCAGCGGAGCGACGTCTCCACCCGCGGCAGGAAGCCGAGCGTGGTGGAGAACAGTTGGTTCTCGTTCTCGCCGCGGTGGTCGTACGCCCACGCGCGCGGCACCGAGGCGAAGCCGGCCTCGAGCGTGCGATCGGAGATCACGCCCGCCCACGGCGTGTTGATGAACCCGGTCGTGCCGGTGAACGACACCCAGTTGTCGGACTTCGCTTGGCGTGCTCGCGAGCCGCCTGCGGCCATCTGCCCGAGCCGGGCGTCGTAGGCGGCGGCGCCGTCGGCGAGCGAGGTGCGGCTTAGCTGGCGGAGGAACTCCTCACGCGAGGCCACGCCCTCGACGAACCGGCCGTTCGTCAGGTCCTGGTCGCGGAAGTCGATCGCGAACCGCGGCGTGGGCTGCACCTTGAGCCACGAGCCGGTCGAGCGCGTCATGGGCGGCACCGGCAGGTCGAGGCGGATGCCGAACAGGTCCACGCCCCCGGCCCGCTGCACGAAATAGGCGAGATCGACGTCCTGGAACGTGCGCCGCACCTCGAAGTCGAAACCGCGGTCGCCGTAGAGGAACTGGCCCGCGCGCGCGCGCACGGCGACGTCGGCGACCGGCGGCCGCCACGTCAGCCCGGCGAAGCCGCTGGTGCGGTCGAGCGGCGAGTAGAGCGTGCCGTCGTTCGTGAACGCGAGGAAGCCGGTGCGGTCGGCCTGCAGGTCGATGAGCCAGTCGCCGCCGTGCACGGGCCGCGCCGCGCCGGCGGAGACGCCCCAGCGGTTGTCGCCGAAGAACCCGCCCGAGAACGACACCAGCGACAGGCCCGGGATCCAGCCGAACTGGTCCACGCTCGCGCGGCCCGGGCGCACGCGATCGAGATCGGGCTGCAGGTCGTTGGCGGGGAAGTCCTGGCGCAGCGGCACCAGCACGCCGAGCCGCACGCGCGCGCCGGTCCAGGGATTGAGCACGAGCCGCGGCTCGAGCTCGGCGCGCACCTGCATCGGGTCGAAGATGCGCCCCACCCGGTAGTCGACGATCGCGCCGATGTCGAGCGTGGCGTGCGCGAACGTCGGCGCGCGCATCGAGCCTTCGGGGAGCGACGGGAATCCGTGATCGCTGGGGTAGAGGACGCGGAACCCGCCGGGACCTCCGGACATTCCGGACATTCCGGACTCGGGCGCCTCGATCACCGCCGCCGTGAGCCCGAGGCGGCGCTCGGCGGCGAGGATCGCCTCGCCCGCGGCGCGGCGCGTGATCGCCAGCGCGTCCACGCTGCGCCGGTAGCGGCGATTCTCGTAGGCGATCTGCACCCCGGCGCCGGGCCGCACCGTGACGTTCTCGAACCCGGCGTCCAGCAGCGCGTGCTCGATCGCACCCACCGTGGGTCGCTCGGGGGTCGAAGGCTCGACGCCCGCGCACGGCGCCGCCGCAAGGAGCGCGAGCCAGGCACAGACGGTGAGCGGTCGCGAGTGTCTCGAACGCGGAGACACGCGGGGCAGTTCCTTTGCTGCGGCCGATGTCGGGCGCGGTGGTGGAAGCTGATGGTCGCGACGCGGGGGATGGTTCCGTGTACGTATGCGCGCCCGCCGGCGGGTCTGTCAAGTATTGATTATGGAATACGGTGTCCTCCCCCGCTCAAAGCGGTCAATGCCCTGAGGCCCGGATCCCGGGCCGGTGACCGCGCCGGATCGCCCTCCCGGTCAGCGAGCACCGAGGCGGCGAAGCGCTCCATCTCCTCGAGCTGAGGGCTGAATTGCAGGAGCAGCAACTCGACGCCCGCCCGCTCGAACGCCGAGATGCGCTCGGAGATCTGTTCCGGCGTGCCCACGAGCCCGGCGCGCAGGCCGCGATTGGAGACCGAGTAGTCCTCGAGCCGCAGCTGCTGCTCGAGCTGCGTCCCGCCCACCCACTGACCGAAGTTCTCGAATCCAGGTGCGTCGCGACGCAGCGTGGTGATGCGTTCCAACTCGCTTTTCGCCTCGGCCTCCGATTCCCGGCAGACGACGTAGCCGGCGACACCGAACCGGAGCGGCGGACCACCCCAGCGCTCGCGGCGCGCGCGCATGTCCGCGATCTTCGCCGCCACGCGCTCCGGCGGATCGCCGTGCATGAGGTAGGCGTCGCACGAGCGGGCGATCAGCTCCTTCGCCGCTTCCGACTCGCCGCCGGCGTAGAGCGTGGGCCGCGGCCGCGTCCACGGCTTGGGCTCGAGCACGGCGCCGTCGACGCGATAGAACCGGCCCGCATAGCTGAACCGCGGCTCGGACCACATGCCGTTCACCACGCTCAGCCACTCCGCGGTGCGCGCGTAGCGACGATCGTGCTCGTCGAAGTCGGTGCCGTACTGGCGGGCCTCGTCCTCCCACCACGACGACACCACGTTCAACGACAGCCGACCGCGCGCGAGCTGGTCCAGGCTCGCGGCCTGCTTCGCGAGCAGTGCGGGAGGATGGAACGTGGGCCGCACCGCGACCATGATCTCCAGCCGCTCGGTGACCGCCGCGAGCGCCGACGCCGTGGACCACGCATCGAGCGAGGGCGCATCCACGCCCTTGATGTCGTTCAGGTTGAGCTCGGCGACGAGCGTGAGATCGTATCCCAGCGCCTCGCTGCGCTGGGCCAGGCGCCGCACGTAGTCCCAGGTCGCGCTCATGCGCTCGTCGGGCACGTTCCGGAGCCAGCCGCCGAACACCGGGAGCCAGTAGCCGTAGCGCATCACGCCACCTTCCCTTCCACGGTGGCGCCGGACCCGCGCTTCGCGCGGGTTCCCCCGGCATGGCGGAGCACGGCGTCGCTGCGGCGGTCGGCGTGCTCGGCCTCCGCCACGAGCCAGTCGACGAGCGCCGCGAACGCATCGAAGCCCACGACGCGCTTCGAGTCGGCGACGAAGTTGGAGAGCGCGTTGATGTCGTAGTAGACGTGCCGGCCGGTGCGGTCGTCGATCAGGTACTCGATGCCGCCGATGTCGATGCCCGCGGCGGCCACGATGCGCTCGACCTCGGCGATGATCTCCGCCGGCGGCGTGTAGCCCTCGACGCGGAGCCCGGTCTTCGGCGCGTCCACGGGGCACGCGGCGCGCTCCAGCTCGGAGCCATCCAGGCCGCGGCAGATGTCGGCCGGGCAGAGGTCGAAGCTCTCGCCGCTCGTGTACACGCGGATGCCGTAGAGGAATCGGCCGCCCAACGTCTCCACGCGCACGATACGCGCGTCGCGCGCGGGCAGGAACTCCTGGACGAGCGCGGTGTGGTCGAGCCCGAGGTCGAGCGTGCGATCGTCCACAGCGGCCTGCAGCGCCTCGAGCGTGTCGAAGCGGCGCACCCCCGCCCCGCTGCCGCCGATGTTCGGCTTCACCACGATGGGGAACTCGAGGCCGCGCGCCGCCGCGGGGGCCTGACGCGGCTCGTGGATGACGCGGGCGCGTGGGAAGGCGAGGCCGAGCGAGTCCAGCAGTGCGAGCTGGCGCGCCTTGGAGATCTCGGTGAGGAACGCGCGCGTGCCGTTCACCACGCGCACGCCGTGGCGCTCGAGCTGGTCCAGGTACTGGGCGGTGTAGAAGATCCCGTGCCCCACCCCGCGCCGCCACGCGGACGGGCTCATGCGGTTGAAGACCAGCGCGTAGGGCGGGCGGGCGCCGCCGGGCTCGTAGCGGTGGTGCGCGGCATCCAGGCGCGCATACGGCACGCCGCGGCGCTCGAGCTCGGTGAACAGCGGCCGGAACCAGTCGGGATGTTCGTGGTAGACGGCGATGGGTCGATCGGGATGGACGGGCATGATGGGTGACCTCTCTTCTGGTATCCCGGTGGAAGCGAAAAGACCCGCGGCCCCCACTCGGGAGTGGGAGCCGCGGGTCCGGGCGTTCTGTGGCTGAGTGGGTCTGGCTAGTTCGCGTCCTCAGCACGTGTGCGCCGGCAGCGCAGGCTCCCTCGGAGCATGCGACAACCGCACGGACACGTCGGCGCGGACAGGAACAGCATCGGGAACCCCCTGGAGACGAAACCGCCCGCCGGCGCTCGACGCGGCCGCGGGCTCGTGGGAAGAATGGTCCGCGAGATGCCGCCGGCCGTCAAGCCGGAGGGGCGATCGCACCGCCCCACTAATGTAGAAGGTCCACCCCCACCGCCGCCCCTCTCCATCCGCACTTTCGTGTCTCAACCGGGCGAGCGGCGGCGCCGAAAACGCCGGCATGTCCTGCCGCCGCTGGCTGCTCGCCGCCGCCCTCTGCCTGGTGCCCGCGTCCGCGGGCGCCACGGCCGGCTTCGCCGAGCGGCACACCGATCTCGCCTACAACGCGCTCGCGGCCGTCCACTGGATCCACCCGGGCGACGGCTGCGACTGCGGCGGCACGTGCTTCCAGCTGGTGCGGCGGAACGACCGCTTCGGTCGCTTCGCCGGGCTCGAGTGCTCGCTCTCCCGGCTGAGCCTGCCCGCATCGGCCAGCCAGACCGTGGTGATGGCGCAGTGCTGCGCCGACGGCGCCTGGGTGGTCTACGACCTCGCCCGCGAGCAGGTGCTGCTGCGCACACCGGACCGGGGCGCGGCACTGGCGCGCTGGGCGGCCCTGGGCCTCGCCGCGCCGCGGTTCGCGGAGGCGATGCGCGGCGCACACGGGCTCCACCCGACGTGGGCGTCGCGGGTCGAGGACGCGGCCTACCTGCTGCTCATGTGGCTGCCCGTCCTGCTGCCGCTGCTGTTCGTGATCGGGATGTTCCGGTTCGTGACCGAGCTGCGCCGCTACCTCGCGACGCGGCGGCTGATCCACCTCATGTGGTGCGGCGTGCTGCTGCTGCCCCCGCTCTCCGTGGCGTGGTTCGTATTGCGTGTTGTACTCGGCGCCGGACACGGGTCCGGCCGGTAGACTCATTTCTGGAATCTGCTTGGCCTCCCGGCGGTGCCGCGGGTAAGTTCATCCCCTTCAGACCACTGAGGGGAACCGTCGCAATGGCACAGGTCACGCCGTCCGCACCTCCGGAGGCACGGCCCGCCGGGGTCGAACGCGCCGTCGAGGAGGGCGCAGCCATGGCAGCGGGCCTCCCTCCCGCGATCGCACGTTGGGCCGCCTCGGCCCAGCCCTTGCGACGCGCCGTCGTCCTCCTGCTCGTCGGCACCTCCTACTTCGCCGCCGCGAAGCTGGGGCTCCTGCTCGCGATCGTCCACACCAGCGCCACCGCGGTGTGGCCCCCCACCGGCATCGCGCTCGCCTCGCTGTTGTTGCTCGGGAACCAGGCCTGGCCGGCGATCGCGGTGGGCGCGTTCCTGGCGAACATCACCACGCACGGGAGCGTCGCCGCCTGCGCCGGCATCGCCATCGGCAACACCCTCGAGGCGCTGGTCGGGGCCTGGCTCGTCCGCCGCTACGCCCGCGGCCGCGAGGCGTTCTTCTCCGGCCTCGATGCGTTCCGGTTCATGGTGCTCGCCGGCGTCCTCGCCACCTCGGTGAGCGCCACGTTCGGCGTGCTGAGCGTCACGCTCTGGGGCGACGCCACCTGGGCGAAGTTCGGACCCATCTGGTGGACGTGGTGGCTCGGCGACATGGGTGGCGCGTTCGTGGTCGCCCCGCTCATCCTGGTCTGGAGCACCGGCCCCCGCGTTCCCTGGAGCGAGTGGACGCGTGCGCGGGCAGTCGAGGCCGTGTGCGCGTTCGCCGCCCTGCTCCTCGCCGGGCAGGCCATCTTCGGCTGGCTCGCCCCGGTCGGGAGCGACCCGGTCGTGCTCAAGTTCCTGTGCATGCCGATCCTGATCTGGATCGCCTACCGCTTCGATCCGCGCACCGCGGCCACGGGCGTGTTCGTGCTCGCGGCGATCGCCACCCTCGGCACGGTGCGCGGGGCGCTCGCCTCCGGGCCCGGCGTGCTCAACGAATCGCTGATGCTCATCCAGGTCTACCTCGCGGTGACCGCGATGAGCACGCTCGTGCTGGCGGCGGCCGTCCACGAGCGCACGCAGGCGGAGCGCGCGCTGCGCGCCACCTCGGACGAGCTGCGCGAGGCATTGACCGAGGTGGAGGCGTTCAGCCACGCGGTCTCGCACGACCTGCGAACGCCGATGTCGACGGTGTACAACTACGCCGCGGTCCTCGAGGAGGACTACGGCGGGCAGCTGGACCCCGATACGTTGGGGCGACTGCGGCGCATCCGCGCCAGCGTGCGGTCGGCCACGGATCTGCTGGACGAGCTGGTGAAGTTCGTGTGGGCGGGGAACCCGACGATCCCCAAGCGGATGCTGGACATGACCGCGCTGGCGCGCGAGGCGTGCGCCGAGCTGGTCGTGGCCACCGAGGACGGCAGCGCGGTGCAATTCGATGTCGGGGAGCTGCCGCCGGCGCACGGGAACCCGCAGATGCTGGGCCGCGTCCTGTACAACCTGCTCAGCAACGCGGTCAAGTTCACGCGCGGGCGCGAGGCCCGGCGCGTGGCGATCTCGGGCCGCGTCGAGGGGAACGAGAACGTCTATTCTGTAGTGGACAATGGCGTCGGGTTCGACCCGCGGCTCGGGGATGAGATGTTCCGGCCGTTCTACCAGGCGAATCCGGTCCGGTTCGCCGGTGCCGGCCTCGGGCTGGCGATCGCGGCGAAGATCGTGCGCCGGCACGGGGGACGCGTGGGCGCCGAGAGCGATGGAACGAGTGGGGCGCGGTTCTGGTTCACACTGCCTGAGGGGGGGGTCGATGAACCTGTTTCCAGGGGTCCTGCTGGTCGATGACGACGAGGACTATCTCTTCGTGGCCCGACGCGCGATCGAGCGCGCGAAGCTGCGCGCGGACGTGCGCGTGACGCGAGACGGCGAAGAAGCGCTGCGCGTGCTCGGGCTCGATCCCGGCGGTGTCGAGCCCGCCGCGCCGTACACCCTGGTCGTGGTGCTGCTGGACCTGCGCATGCCCGGCCTCGGCGGGTTCGAGGTGCTGCGCCGGATCCGCGAGAACGAGCGCACCCGGGAGCTGCCGGTGGTGATGGTCTCCACCTCGAACCTGCCCGACGACGTGGCGAGGAGCTACGCGCTCGGCGCCAACAGCTACGTCGTCAAGCGCATGGACTCCGAATACCCCGGCGGCTTCGTGGTGGACGCGGCCCGCTACTGGGTGGAGCTGAACGAACCGCCTCGCGTGGTCGCGAGAAGCTGAGGGAACCCACGACATGCCCCGATACTCCGCACTGATCGTCGAGGACGACGCCGGGCTGCGCGACAGCCTCGGCCTGCTCGTGGGCCGCGAGGGCTACGACGTGCGCTACGCCTCCAATCGCGCCGAGGCGCAGCGCCTGCTCGCCGAAGCGTCCGCCGACGTCGTGCTGCTGGACCTGGGCCTGCCGGACGGGGACGGCATCGAGCTGCTGCGCGACGAGGAGCTGGCCGTGCGCAGCGACTTCATCGTCATGACCGGCAACGCCAGCGTCGAGTCCGCGGTGCAGGCGTTGCGGGTGGGCTCGCTCGACTACCTGACCAAGCCCGTGGACCGCGACCGGCTGCGGACGCTGCTCGCGGGCGTGGCGCGCACGCGGCAGTACCGCGCCGAGGCGCGGGGCCTGCGCGAGGAGCTGCGCATGCTCGGCCGCTTCGGTCGCCTGGTCGGTCGCTCGACGGCGATGAACAAGGTCTACGACCTGATCGAGCGTGTCGCGCCCACCGAGGCGAGCGTGCTGCTCACCGGCGAGAGTGGCACCGGCAAGGAGCTGGCCGCGGAGACCATCCATCTCCTGAGCCGTCGCCGCGGCTCGGCGTTCCTGGGCGTCAACAGCAGCGCCGTGTCCTCGACGCTCATCGAGAGCGAGCTCTTCGGCCACGAGAAGGGCAGCTTCACCGGGGCCGACAACCGGCGCCGGGGCTACTTCGAGGAGGCGACCGGCGGCACGCTGTTCCTGGACGAGATCACCGACATGCCCATGGAGCTCCAGGCGAAGCTGCTGCGCGTGCTGGAGACGAGCGCCGTGCTGCGCGTCGGCGGCTCCGACGTGGTGCCGGTGGACGTGCGCGTGATCGCGGCGACGAACCGCGACGCCGGGCGCGCGGTGCGCGATGGCAAGCTGCGCGAGGACCTCTACTACCGGCTCAACGTGTTCCCCATCGCCATGCCCCCACTGCGCGATCGCCGCGATGACGTGGAGCTGCTCGCCGACCACTTCCTGGAGAAGATCAACCATCGCGACGGCACCACCAAGCGCTGGTCGCCGGAGGCGATCGAGAAGCTGCTCGCCCATCACTGGCCCGGGAACGTCCGCGAGCTGAAGAACGCCGTCGAGCGCGCCGCGATCCTGGCCGACTCGGTCATCGGCCCCGACCTGGTGGCGATCTCCGGTGGCCGGCCGCGCACCGGATCCTCCGCCCAGGGCACGGTGCTGCACGTGCCGGTCGGTTCGTCGCTGGACGAGGCCGAGCGCCGGCTGATCCTCGCCACGCTCGCGGAGCTGAACGGCGACAAGCGGCGCGCCGCCGAGACGCTGGGTATCGGGCTCAAGACGCTCTACACGCGGTTGAGCGTCTACGAGGCCGCCGGACACAGCGTCGGCCATCCCGGGACGACGAACGACTGAGGGCGACTCAGGGCCCGCTTCTCTGGGCCCCGGAGTCGCCTTTCCGTGGTCCCATTGTGGAATCGACAAACCCCAGCAGCGGAAATTCGTATTACTGACCAAGCCGTCGAAGCCGTAACTCGTACTCATTTCATGTACCGACCCTCGGACCCGTGCTTGGCATCCCGCTTGCAGACAGTATCGGACGCAGCACCGAGAGAGAGACGGACGTCCGGATGAAACGGCGCGGTTCCATGCGGGGGGCCTCTGCCCCCCGGAGTAGGTCCTCCCTGCATGGCATCTTTGGGATCGCGCCCTTCCGGACGACGTACGAGCCCTGAGGCGAGCCTCGGGACCCGTACTCGGGTGGATCGAAGCGTAAGTTTCGACCACCCGTATTGCTGCCGCGAGCGAGCAACGGGTGCGGCCCCCGTTGCCGCTCCGGCAGCGTGAAGCGCGGGAGACCCCAAGCTCTGCGCGCTGATGTGACGGAGGGCGGGTGTTTACGCTGGCACCCGCCCCCGCCTTTTTTTTTGCCCGGAGATTCGCCCGCGGGAGCTATCTCGCGACCACGAACCTCGTCGTCAGCGTCTCGCCGCCGCGCTGGACGCGCGCCCAATAGAGCCCGCTCGGCGCCCGGCGGCCGTCCGCGGTGGTGAGCGGCCAGCGCAGCGTGCTCCGGCCCGCGGGGCGCACGCCGTGCTCGCTCCACATCTCGCGGCCGACGAGGTCGTAGATGGCGAAGCTCACGTCCGCGGGACTCGAGAGGCGGAGCGTGAACGCGACCACGCTCCGGCTCGGGTTCGGGAACGCAGGCGACAGCGCCAGCGCCGTGCCCGTGGCGCCGTCGTCCACGGCGAGCACGCCGTCGTGGTACTCGAGCGCGCCGCGGTCCGCGAACGGGACCGGACCGGCGCCGGTGTTCGGCGTCGCCGGCTGGTCGGTGCGGATGAAGCCGTCCGCGTCCAGCTTGTCCCAGCCCGGGAGCAAGGTGGTCGCGGCATCGATGGCCGGTGAGTCCGAGCGCAGGTGGAAGTCGCCGTTCGCCGCGTCGACGAAGCGCGGATCGGCGCCGAACGTGTGCGCGCTCATCCCGGTCGCGGCCTGGAACGCGGCGACGCTGGCGTACACGTTCGCGCCGAAGCGCACCGGCGGCTGGCTGGCCGTGTCCCAGAGGATGTCGTAGTCGGCGTCGAAGCCGGCGGTGGAGCTGCTGTCGACGAACATGCAGTACGTCTGGGGCGACAGCGGGCTCCGCACCGCGATGCAGTTGTAGAGCCGCGTCCCGGTGGAGCCACCTTCCACCGAGAAGCCCTCGTGGCGGTTGACCCAGGCGTCGTCGTTCAGGAGCAGCGTCCCGGTGACATAGAGCATGGAGTAGCCGTGGTCGCCGTTCGACCACGACACGTTCTGCACCACGAGGTTGTCGTTCGAGCCGGTCTGGAGCTCGATGCCGGTGTCCTGGTTGTCGTGCACGCGGTTGTTCTCGATGCGGTTCCCGGGCGAGCCGGCGAGGTAGATGCCGGTGGCCCACGCCACGTCGGCGTGCGCGTTCGCGAACGATTCGTTGTCGTCGATCACCGACTGCGTCACACCCTGGCGGAACTCGATGCCGTGGTGATTGCTCTCGCTCACCGTGTTGCCGTGGACCTGCACGTTCTGGCCGCCCTGCGCGGCGATCCCGCTCGAGCCGCACTGGCGGACCACGTTGCGCTTCACCACCACGTCGGAGGTGTTGATCAACAGCACGCCCATGTCCTCGGTGCGCTGGACGGTGAAGCCGTCGATGAAGATGTGGGAGCGGCCGTTGGCGTAGAAGCCGTTGGCGCGGTGGCCCACGGCGGCGGCGTGCGCGGCGGGGCTGCCGCCGCCGGCGTTCACGTAGAGCCCGGCGCCCGCGACATAGCACCACTGGCCCGCCTCGAGGTCCTTCGGCTTGGCGGTCGAGGCCACGAGCCGCGCGCCGTCGGCGAACACCTGGACCGGCGTCCAGCTCACCGAGGGGGCGAACCAGACGTCACCCCAGTACGACTGCCACAGGCCCGACGGCGAGAAATCGTCCGCGCCGTCGATCACCACCGGTGTGCCATCCGTGCGCACGACGATGGGCCCGCTGCCGCTGCCGCTCGAGCCGATCGCCACCCGCTCCCGGTACGGACCACCGTGCACGACGATGGTGACGCCGGAGTCGCGGTGTGCGGCGAGCGCGGCGGTGATGGTGCGGAATGGCTTGTCCTGCGTGCCGGGCCCGGTGTCCGAGGACCTGGCGCTGGTGTTGTCGACGTACCAGGTGCCGGGCGCCCAGCCCCAGGCGCGCGCCGGGAGCCACAGCACCGCGAGCGCCAGCGCGAGCGCGACGGGGACAGCCATCCGCTGGATGGGTCGGGCCGGGGAACGCTGGTCCGCGCGGTTCTGGTTCGTCCTGCTGCCGTTCATCGTCTCTCCTTCATGAGCATTGGACTCTTCAAAGCTTGACGCATCGCTGTCCCGGTCAGGATCGGAACGCGATCCGTGCGTGCTACACTCGATGGCCTATGCGCACCGCCACGCTGGACGCTCGCGTCGTGTGCCTGGCGCTGGGCGTGATGTTCGCCGCCGGCGAAGCGCGGGCGCAGCTCGCACCGGGCATGACGGGCACGCTCACCGACGCGGCGAAGGTCATCTCCTCGCCGCAGGTCGCGAAGCCCAGCTACCTCGCCCCGTCGATCGACCCGACGTTCCACACGCGGCTCATGCGCATCACGGGCGATCCCGGCCAGCCGGTCGCGCCCGTCGCCGGCATCTGGGGCACCGATGCCCGCCACGTCTACTCGAAGCAGCAGGCGTGGAACGCCACCGGCACGATGCTGCTGGTGGAGAACCGGGGCGGCGGCGCCAAGTCCTCGCCGCTCATCCTCGACGGCGACACCTACCAGCCGCTGTTCACGCCGTGCGACGCGTTCGACAACTGGGACTACCGCTGGCACCCGAGCCCGGCCCACGCCAACGAGCAGATCGCGGTGAACAAGGCCGGCAGCGAGCTGATGTGGTTCGACGTCGTGCAGTGCAAGAAGACGCGGTCCTGGAAGCTGCCGTTCCCGGCCGACTTCGGCATCGGCTCCGGCGAGGGCAACGTCTCCGCCGACGGCCGCTACGTGGTCATCTCCGACAGCACGCGCATGGTGGTCGTGGACATGGATCCGAAGGGCCCCAACGCGCCCCCCTACCCGTACAAGCGCATCGGCCCCGTGTACACGTTCGAGCCGTGCAGCCTCAGCGTCGGCGAGCCGAACTTCTGCCCCAACGGCAACATCAGCATCTCGCCCTCGGGCCGCTACATCGACTTCAAGTTCGGGAGCGGCGGCGTGGCGTGCGACACGCTGTGCGACCTGCATCGCATCTTCGAGGTCGACTCGGGCCTCGTCATCCGCCCGCACAACATGGACGCCAACGCGCTCCGCTGCGGCTCGTTCGCCGCGCGCCCGAACGGCTGGGTGTTCCCGCTCAAGCACGCCGACATGGCCCAGAACCCGTTCGACGGCAACGAGGACGTGCTGATCGGCGGCCGCGCCTGTCCCGGCTCGAAGATCGGACGCACGGTGATGGTGCGGCTGCGCGACGGGAAGGTCACGCCGCTCACCGATCCCAGGAACGAGGCCAGCTTCATGCACGCCTCGGCGCGCAACACCGCGCGGCCGGGCTGGGTCTACGTCAGCTACGCGCGCGGCATGCCGGGCATGCGCTACAGCGGCGAGATCCTGGCCGTGAAGATGGACGGCAGCGGGCAGGTGGAGCGCTTCGGCTTCTATCACAGCACGGCGAAGCCCTACCGCGCCGAGGCCCACCCCATGCCCTCGCCCGACGGACGCCGGGTGCTGTTCGCGAGCGACTGGGCGGACAACTGCGACGACGGCTGCGGCACCAAGGGCGTGTTCGCGGACTACGTCTACGATGCGCGCGACACGAGCGCGCTCGCGCCGCCCGGCCCGGGCAAGGGCACGCGCAAGCGCTGAAGCCGCCCGGCACGCCCGTCCCGCGTGCCGGCGTACCCGACCGCTGGTCGGGCCCGCGATGCCGCTCATCGTGAAATGACCCTCGGGCTGCGCGCGCGGCCCCACACGGGGTTCAACGCACGGTCACGATGCGACCTGCGGCTGAACGCTCAATGCCCTGCACGCGATGGAAGTAGACGCCGTCGCGCAGGCATTCGCCGTGATCGCTGCGGCCGTCCATCGTGACAACGTGCAATCAAAGTGCCACGAAGCACGTTTCGCGCACGGTTCGCGCACGCGGCTCGATCCCTCTCAGGGCACGTCGCACGCGGGAGCTCACGGGGACATGACCCGCACCGCGAGCGGTCAGGGCGCGCTGCGCGAGGCACGTGCGGCCCGCTCGCGCTCGGCGTCCGCCTGCTCCAGCGCCAGCGAGACGGAGCGTCGGGCTCGACCGGGCAGCGGCCACGCGACCTTGGGCTCGCTCACCGTCTCCATGGTCTCGGGTGCGGCGGGCGCCGGGGCTGCCGGCTGCCCGCCGGCTTCCGCCTCGGGCGTGGGCAGCGCCGGAAGCTGGCGCGCGAGCGTGTCGATCTCGACGTTCAGCCGGCCGACGGCGTAGTAGCCGCACTGGAAGAGGACGTACACCCACAGCGCCACGGCGCTCGTCACCAGCAGCCACGTGGTGACCGGCCGGTGCGTGACCGCCTCGAGCAGCTCGGCCCCCGCGACCAGCGGCAGCACGGTGATGAACATGCGGAACGTCTTGAGAGATCGCATCCACGCCGCCGCCCGCTCCCAGCCCGCGGACGGCGCGCGACCGGACACGGGCCAGGCCCGCGTCTCGCGCGCGTGCTTCGCGGCGATGTACCAAGGCAGGTGCTGGGTCTCCTCGATGATGTTCGCGGCCAGCATCGTGGCCAGGGCCGCGAACAGCGGCAGGTGCGAGGCGGTGGTGACGTAGGCGCGCCAGCCCACCGCGAGGAACAGCAGCGGCTCGACGAGTCGATGGTGGAAGCGATCGAGGAGGATGCCCACCACCGACTGTTGGCCGCGGAAGCGCGCCACCTCGCCATCCACCTTGTCGAGCAGGAACGCGCCGTAGAGGCACGCCCAGCCGAGCGCGTTCAGCTCCAGGCGCGGCGGGGCGTTGAGCGCCGCGCCGATCGCGCCGAGTCCGAGCATGAGCGCCGAGATCTGGTTCAAGGTCACCGGCGTCTCAACGATCCGCGCGGTGATGTGGATCGAGAGACGGCGATGGATGCGATACCAGCCCGGATCGCGGTCCTTGCCGGCCTGGCTCACCTCGCGGATGTCGTCGGGCGAGAGCATCGTGGGGTCCTGGATCGTTGGGGGAAGGTGAGAAACGATGGAGAAGTGCGGGAGCGGGCTTCTCTAGCCCGGTGGGCGTGACCTCACGCCGGACGCACCATGGCCGCGGCAGACTCGTCCACGAACGCGCGGTGCCAGGACTCGAGCATCATCAGGTTCCAGATCTGCGTGTGCCAGTTGCGCGTGCCCTGCGAATGCTCGTGCAGCATGCGTTCGACGAAGCGCGGCTGGAAATAGCCGCGGCTGCGCGCGCGCAGTGACAGCAACAGGTCGTACGACAGCTCCTTCAGCTCGCGTCGCAGCCAGCGGTCGAGCGGCGCGTTGAAGCCCATCTTGCGGCGATCGAGCACGTCGTCCGGCAGCACGCCGCGGAGCGCGCGCTTGAGCGCCACCTTCGTCCGCCCGCCCTGGAGCTTCATGTCCTCGGGCAGCCGCGCGGCGAACTCCATGAACTCATGGTCCAGGAACGGCGAGCGCGCCTCGAGCCCGTGCGCCATGGACGCGATGTCCAGCTTCACCAGCAGCGTGTCGGGCAGGTAGGAGTGGATGTCCGCGTAGAGCGTGGCGTCGGTGAAGTTGTCCGCGTCCGCCTCGCGGTAGCGGGCGTAGAGCATCTCCTCCGCATCGCGCGCGCCCGCCCAGTGACGGAACGCCGCGGAGTAGAGCTCCTGCTTCGTGTCCAGGTCGAAATGCGCCAGCCACGCGGCGTTGCGCGCCTGCGGCTCGCGCCCGAGCTGTTCGACGAAGCGCTTGAGACGCCAGCCCGGGCTCGTCGATCCGGCGCCGCCCGGCAGCAGGTCGAGGGCGTGGCGGAACGCGCGGCTCCCGAGCAGTGGCTTCAAGGCGCCGAGGCGTCCGGCGAAGTGGTTCGCCACGTGGCGGTCGTAGCCGGCGAAGCTCTCGTCGCCGCCGTCTCCGGAGAGCGCCACGGTGACGTGCTCGCGGGCCAGCTTCGACAGATACCAGGTGGGTATCGCCGACGCGTCCGCGAACGGCTCGTCGAAGTGCCACACGAGCTGCGGCAGCACCTCGAGCGCATCCGGTTTCACCACGAACTCGGTGTGGTCGGTGCCGAAGTGCCTGGCCACCTTGCGCGCGTAGGCGAGCTCGTTGTAGGCGCCGTCCTCGAAGCCGATGGAGAACGTGCGCACCGGAGCGCTGGAGCGATCGCTCATCATCGCCACCACCGCGCCCGAGTCCACGCCCCCGGACAGGAACGCGCCCACCGGGACATCGGCGGCCATGCGCAGCGAGGTCGCCTCGTCGAGCCGCTGGAGCAGCTCCAGCTCCAGCAGGCGCCGCTCGCGCGCGGTCGCGGCGGCGAACTTGGGCCGGTGCGAGAGCTTCCAGTAGCGCCGCACCTCGAAGTGCCCGTGGTGCGCGAGCAGGTAGTGGCCGGGGTGCAGCTTGTGCACGCCCGTGAACGCGCACAGCGGCGCCGGGACGCACTGGTACGTGAGGTAGTGGTGGATGGCGACGGGATCGGGCTCGCGGTCCACGTCGGGATCCTGGAGCACCGCCTTGATCTCGGATCCGAACGTGATGCCGTATTCGTCGGCGTGGTAGCAGAGCGGTTTCTTGCCCACCCGGTCGCGCGCCAGGAACAGCTCGCGGCGGCGGGTATCCCAGATCGCGAACGCGAACATGCCGCGCAGGCGCTGCAGGCACTCGATGCCGTCGCGGTGGTAGAGGTTCAGGATCACCTCGGTGTCGGTGCGCGAGCGGAACTGGTAGCCGTGCTGCTCCAGCTCCTGGCGCAGCTCGAGGTGGTTGTAGATCTCGCCGTTGAACGTGATCCACAGCGAGCCGTCCGCGGTGCACATGGGCTGCCGGCCGAGCTCGGAGAGATCGATGACGGCGAGCCGGCGGTGGCCGAGCCCGATCGGGCCGTCGCACCAGACGCCTGCGTCATCGGGCCCGCGATGCGCGATCACGTCGCACATGCGCTGGATCAGGCCCGGATCCACGGCCCGGTCCTGCTCGAAGTTCAGCTTGCCCGCGATCCCGCACATGGTGTCTTTGCCCCAAGGCTGCGTGCGCCCACCCGACCGGCGAGTCGCCGGTTCAGCGCACGATCACGAACCTTCCCGTGACCGAACGCTCAGGGGCCTGCACGCGATAGAAGTACACGCCATTGCCGAGCCGCTCGCCTGCATCGCCGCGGTCGTCCAACGTGATGCTGTGCAATCCCGGTGCCATGAACTCCGCGTCGGCGATGCGGCGCACGCGGCGCCCGGCGAGGTCGTAGATGTCGATGCGCACCGGTCCCGGACGCGTGAGCGCGAGCGTCAGCGAGGCGGTACCCGGCCTCGCGCCGGTCGCGACCGCTGCCGAGAACCCGGCGGGCGCGCTGGCGGGCGCGGCGGCAGGCGCGCCAGCGGGCGTGCTGTCGGGCGGCGCCGCGATCGGCAGCGACGACCCCTGGCCGCGGCCGTCGGGTCCTGGCGACGGCGGGTCGGCCTCGGCGACCGGCGTGCGCTCGGTCGTGGCGCTGGCCAACGTCACGATCGCGATGTCGTCCACCTGGAAGGTCTCGCTCTTCGCCACCGGCTGGTCGAGCACCTGGAAATCGAGGGACGAGCCCGTGGAGCGGGTGACGTACTCCGCGGCCACGAGCTGCCAATCGGACGTGAGCGGCACGGGCGGAGACAGCATCGTCTCGCCCACCTGCGAGGCGCCGGCGAACTCGCGCACCCGCAGCCTTGCCGAGCCCTGCGATCCGCCGGTGCGCACCCAGGCGCTGAAGCGGTAGCGCGCGCCGGCCGAGCCCGCGTCACGCACCCAGTCGAGACTGTCGTCGATACCGAACGAGTTCAGGTTCGCGGGACCGGCGGCGCGGAGGCAGCGGGCGCCTTCGAACCCGCCCAGGTCGATGAAGAGCCTCGATCCCGCGAACGGGGCCCAGCCGGTCCTGCCGAACTCGAACGAGGAGTTGCCGGCGAGGTTCATGCCCGGCCCGGTGGCGGCCACGGTGATGGTCACGCTGTCGCGGCTCACCGCACCCGCCGTGTCGGTGACCGTGGCGAGCAGCTTCCACGTGCCCGCGGCGTAACGGTGGCTCGCGTTCGCGGAGGCCTGTGGGCCGACGACGAACCCGTCCCCGAAATCGAACCCGTACGTGAGCGGGGCGCCCTCGGGATCGGTCGAGCCCGAGGCGCTCGCGGTGACGGGCAGCGGGTCGTTCCCCGACTTCGGAGTCACGGCCAGCACCGCCGTCGGCGGCAGGTTCGCGGCGGTGACCGTGAGCCGTGTCACGGCCGACCCCACGAGCGCATTGGCAGCGCTGAACGTCAGCGTGTAGGTGCCCGTGTCCTTCGCCGCCGGCGTCCAGCCGAGGACGCCGGACCCCTCGTCCGCGGCCGGCGTGAACGTGAACGTGCCCGCCGCGGGCAGCGAAGCGAGGTCCGCGGTGAGCGTGGTGATCGGGTCGCCGTCGGGGTCCGCGGCGCCGACGCTCAGTGCGAGCGGCCGGCCCGCCGCACTCAGGAACGTCGCGGGCACGGTCACCAGCGGTGGCCGGTCGACGTTCCGGATGCGAAGCCAGGTGGATACGGTGTCGGCCATGGCGTTGGCGCCGACGAACGTGACCCGGTAGCTGCCCGAGTCGGCGAACGTCGGGTGCCAGACCAGCTCCCCGCCGCTCTGGTCGGCCGCCGGCGTGAACGTGGCGTCGTTGCCGGCCGGCAGCGCGCTCACGTCGGCCGTCAAGCTCGAGAGCGGCTCGCCGTCGGGATCGGTCGCGGTGACGTCGACCGTCACCACGGCGCCCTCGTTCACCGTGGCCGTGTCCGGCGCCACGACGAGCGGCGCGCGGTCGGGCGGGCTCACGGTGAGGCTCGCGCCAGCGCTCCCGGTGGCGCCCTCGTTGTCCGTGACCAGCACGGTCACCGCCTGCGGGCCGCCCGCGAACACGTGCGTGGCGCTCGCCCCCGGCTGTGGCCCGACGACGGTGCCGTCGCCGAAGTCGAACGTGTACGAGACGACCTGGCCGTCGGCATCGCTCGAGCCCGAGGCGTCCGCCGTGACCAGGAGCGGCGCATGGCCCGCGAGCGGGCTCAGCGACAGCGCGGCCACCGGCGCCTGGTTCGGGGGCGTCACGTCCACGGCGACCGCCGCGGACGGCAGCGACACCGCGCCCCGGTCGTCGGTCACGGTGACCGTCGCCTGCCAGTGGCCGGCGGCGTAGGTGTGCGTCGCGGCGGGCGAGGCTTGAGGCCCCAGCGTGGTGCCGTCGCCGAAGTCGAACGTGTACGAGGCGACCGTGCCGTCGCCATCGGCGGAGCCGGAGGCATCGAACGACGCCGTGAGCGGCGCGTGCCCGGAGTGCGGCGCGCCGGCGAGCGACGCCACTGGCCGCTGGTTCGCGATCACGGTCACCGAGTCGCTGGCCCCGAGGCCGCTGCCGTCCACGACGCTCACCGTCGCCGAGTACGTGCCGGCCGAATACGTGTGGACGATCGACGGCGACGCCTGCGGGCCGGCGCCGGTGCCGTCGCCGAAGTCGAACCAGTAGGTCAGGGACCCGCCTTCGGGATCGTGCGATCCCGAGGCGTCCAGCGTGACGATCGCGGGCGCCGTGGCCATGGATGGGCTCGCGACCAGCACGGCGACCGGCGGCAGGCCGGCCGGCTGGAATTCGTACGCGCCGCGGTCGGAATAGGTGATGGGCCCCAGCCCGGCGTCGGGCGTGGACGGATCGTTCGCGCGCGCAAAGCCGCCGGCGTCCGTGGCCGGCCAGTTCGGCGACGAGGAGTTGCCGTTGTCGATCGCGGACGATCCGGCGAGCAGGTGGAAGTCGCCCGCCGAGGGGTTCGCGAACCTCGGGTCGGCCTGCAGCGTGCGGGAGTCCTGGCCGGTCGCCTCCTGGTAGCCGGCGAGCGTCGCGTAGATGGTCTTGTTGAACTTGATCGGCTGCTGGCTCGTGGAGTTCCAGAAGATGTTGTCGTTCGAGACGAAGCCCGAGGTCGACGTCGCGTCCACCCACAGGTCGTACTCGTTCGTCGTCAGCCCGTTGTTCACCGCGATGCAGTTCGTGAGTTGCGTGCCCGGCGAGGTGCCCTCGATCGAGAACCCGTCCTTGAAGTTGCCGTAGGCCACGTCGTTCAAGTGCACGTTCCCGGTGGCGCCGAGGTGGTCGTAACCGTGGTCGCCGTTGTTCCAGCTCACGTTCTCGTACGACAGGTTGTTGCTCGCGCCCAACTGGAAGTCCTGCCCCGTGTCCTGGTTGTCGTGCCAGCGGTTGCGGCGGATCGTATTGCCGGTCGAGTCGTGCATGTACAGGCCGTTCGCCTTGCGCGTGCCCGGCACCGCGTTGCGCGCGCTCTCGTTGTTCTCGATCAGGCATCCCGTGCAGCCGCCGGTGAGGTCGATGCCGTGGTCGTTGCTGTCGGTGACCACGTTGCCGGCGACGCGCACGCGCTGGCAGTTGTTGACGTAGATGCCGTACCGGTTCGAGAACGTGACGACGCAGCCGAGGACGGCGATGTCGGTCGCGCCGCCGGAGACGTAGATCGAGCGGTCTTCGGTATGGGTCACCGTGAACCCGTCGAGCGTGATCCAGGACTTGCCCGAGAGCACGACCGCGTTGCTGCGGCGGCCGACCAGCGTCCCGTGCAGGCCCGGGTTGCCGCCGCCGGCGTTGACGTACAGCCCCTCCCCCGCCACGTAGCGATACGTCCCGGGCTGGAGCGAGTTCGGCGAGTTGCCGGCCGCGATGACGCGCGCGCCATCGGCGAACACCTGCAGCGGCGACCAAGTGACGCTCGCGGCCAGCCACACGTCGCCCGAGTACTGCGCCCACAGGCTCGTGGCCGAGAGATCGTCGGCGCCGTCGATGACGACGCCGGGGCCGTTCGCGCGCAACACGACCGGAGCGAGCGACGTGCCCGAGGCCGCGAACGTGACCGTCTCGCGGTAGGTGCCGGGCTGGACGAGGATCGTATTGCCCGCCGAACCGTGCGCCGAGAGCGCGGCGGAGATGGTGCAGTAGGGCTGGCTCACCGTGCCGGGTCCCGTCGGCGAGCACTGCGGGCTCGAGGCGTCGACGTAGTAGGTGCCGGCGGAAGCGGTGCCCGCGAGCAGCCCGAGCAGCAGCAGCGCGACGACCGGCCCCGTGCCGCGGCGCGGGGCGCGCGGATCACGGTCCTTGCCGGCCTGGCACACCTCGCGGATCTCCTGGGCCGAGAACATGGGCGGGAACGGACCCGGGGGTCAGTTCTTGAGGTTGCCGATGGGTCGCAGCCGCACGACCGCTCGCATGAGCTCGCGCTCCTCGAGCCGGTTCATGAGCGCGTCGATGGGCCCGGGTCGCATCACCGCGACCTGGCGTGCGCCCGTGACGCGGGCGTTCCGCCCGCGCGTCATGCGCACCCGCAGCACCATCTCGCGCATGGGACTCAGGCGGCCCTCCGCGCGCGCGGTCTCGATCAGGTGGCCGGCGCCGTGGTCGTACGAGTGCATGCGACCGTGTCCGTCGCTCACGCCCACGCCCAGCCACGAGGGCACGTCCCACGCGCCCGCCACGATCGTCGGGCGGTCGGGGACGAGCCGGCAGGCGTTGTGCCGCGCCACCCACGAGCG
>Ga0075435_100000313_pt1 | contig 29845 bp, 28 predicted proteins | sample RhiMethybrSRZTD4_FD_75302 | JGI IMG/M metagenome (GOLD analysis project Ga0075435, IMG submission 75302) | Populus rhizosphere microbial communities from Tennessee, USA - Rhizosphere MetaG P. TD hybrid SRZTD4 | ecosystem: Host-associated > Plants > Roots > Rhizosphere > Soil | place: USA...
GCGGCGGCCGAGAGGGCTTCGCAGGACCGGATCGCGGCGGCCGAAAAGGCGGCGGCGGAGAAGCTCGCGGCGGCCGAAAGGGCGGCGGCGGAGAAGCTCGCCGCCGCGGAAAAAGCGGTGAAGCTCGCCTCGGCGGCACCGGGCGGCGCGGCCAGCACCGGCGAGCAGTTGTTCGAGCAGGCCGCGGCGCTGGAGAAGGAAGGCAAGGGCGCGGAAGCCGTGCGCACCTACACGCGCGCGGCGCGTTCCGGCAGCGGCAAGGCGGCCAAGCGCCTTGGCGAGGTCTACGACAAGGGGATCCCGGGCGTGCCGCGCGACTACGCCGAGTCCCTCAAGTGGTACAACACCGCCCGGGCGCTGGGCGAGGACATCAAGGACGCAAGGCGCAGCAACTAGCGGGCGCAACGCGTTCGCTCCGGGCACCTGCCTCGCCCGGCGCATGTAAAAATCCGGGAAGATGAGCGAGCCAGTCCAAGGCGCCGGCGGCGCCCGCCAGCCCGACGCCGAGGCGACCGTTGCGTTGCCTACGCCCGGACGGCGGCGCAACCCCTTCGACCCCGTCCTCGACCGGCCGGCCGCCGCGGCCGACCTCAATGCGCTGGGCGGCCTCAACCGCCTGGTCGAGGCCGCCAACCCCATCCTCGCGGCGGTGCCGCAGATCCGGCACGCACTGCGCCATCCCGATCCCGCCGCGCTGCGCAAGCGCCTGCTCGAGCGCGTGCGGGTCTTCGAGCGCACCGCGAAGGCCTTGCAGGCCGGCGAGTCGCAGGTGCTGAGCGCGCGCCTTGCCCTGTGCGCGCTGCTCGACGATTCCGCCCAGGCGACCCCCTGGGGGCGCGACTGGGCGCCGCTTCTGGCCGAGCTGCATGGCGAGACGAGCAGCGACAAGTTCTACACGCTGCTGGACGCGTTGCTGGCGGCGCCCGAGGGAAACCGCGACCAGCTCGAATTCTTCTACGTCTGCCTGGCGCTCGGCTTCGAGGGCCGCTTTCGCGGCGGAGAAGGGGGCCGCCAGGCGCTGGCGCAGGTGCGAGTGCGGTTGTACGACGCGCTTGCGCGGCTGCGGCCGCAGTCGGCGCCCGAGCTTTCCGCGCACTGGCAGGGCGCCGGCGTTCGCGCGCAGCGCGTCTCCGGGGGGCTCGCCTTGTGGGGCGTGGCGTCGATCTGCGCCCTGGTGCTGGCGACGGTGTTTTTTGCCTTCAGCATTTCGCTGGGCGCGCGCTCCGATCCGGTGGCACGCGCGCTGGCGACGCTCAAGCCGCCGGCGCAGCCGGCGGCCGCTGCCCCAAATTCGGTCGCCGCGCCGCTGCTGGCCGTGGCGCTGGCCGAGCCGATCGCGCGGCGCGAGGTCGAAGTCACCGAGGCCGGCGGCAGCGCGGTGATCGCGCTGCGCAGCGACCAGCTCTTCGCGCCGGGCAGCGCGCGGCTCGACGCCGCCTTGCATCCGGTCATCCAGCGCGTCGGCGAGGCGCTCGACAAGGTGCCGGGCGCCGTAGTGGTCACCGGCCACACCGACGACGTGCCGATCCGCACCGCGCGCTACCCGTCCAACTGGGAGCTGTCGACGGACCGCGCCCGCTCGGTGGTCGGCCTGCTCGCCTTGCGCCTGCGCGAGCCGTCGCGCCTGCGCGCGGAAGGCGTGGCGGATTCCGAGCCGGTGGCGCCGAATGACAGCGCAGCCAACCGCGCGCGCAACCGGCGCGTGGCGATCATCGTGAGGCCGCCGTCGTGATCGGCGCCTGGCTCACCGGACGCTGGGCGGTCGGGCTGCTCGCCTGCGCGGCGCTTGCCGCGGCCGCCTGGTTCGCGGGCGACGCCGTGGCGCTCGGCGATTGGCGCCCGCTCGAAGGACCGGTCGAGCGCGGCGTGTTCGTCGCGGCCGTCGTCATCGCCTGGCTGGGCTGGGAGATCTACCGGCGCCGGCGCGCCCTGCGCGACAACGTGCGGCTGCTCGACGGGCTCGCCGGCGGCGTCGCCGACCAGGATTCGGCGGCGCGCGCGGCGCACGAAATCGAAGTGCTGCGCCAGCGCTTCGAGGAGGCGCTCGGCGTGCTGCGCAAGGCGCGCTTTCGCGGCGCCGACGGCGAGCGGCGCACCGTGAGCGAGCTGCCCTGGTACATGTTCATCGGCGGCCCGGGCTCGGGCAAGACCACCGCGCTGCTCAACGCCAGCCTGCGCTTCCCGCTCGGCGACCCGCGCGCCGGCGACACGCTGCAGGGGGTCGGCGGCACGCGCAATTGCGACTGGTGGTTCACCGACGAGGCGGTACTGCTGGACACGGCCGGCCGCTATACGACCCAGAGCAGCGACAAGCAGGCCGACGCCGCGGCCTGGATGGGGTTTCTCGACCTGCTCAAGCGCTCGCGGCCGCGCCAGCCGCTGAACGGCGCCATCGTCACGCTGAACGCCGCCGACCTGGTGCACTGGAACGACGAGGAGCTCTCGACCTACGCCGCGCACGTGCGCGACCGGGTCGCGGAGCTCTACGCGCGGCTCGGCGTGCGCCTGCCGATCTACCTCATGGTGACCAAGACCGACCTGCTGGCGGGCTTCAGCGAATATTTTTCCGAATTCGACAGCAGCGCGCGCGGCCAGGTCTGGGGCATGACTTTCGCCGTGGACGAGTTCGCCGCCGATCCGCACGCGGTGGTGGCGCGCTTCGACGACGAGTTTCGCCTGCTCGAGCACCGCCTCTACGCCATGCTGCCCGCGCGGCTGCAGGAGGAGCGCGACCTGCAGCGCCGCGCCGCGGTGTACCGCTTCCCGCAGCAGTTCCGCGGCACCGCGCCGCTGATCGCGCATTTCCTCGAGGCGGCGTTCAGCACCGGCTGGAGCGGCGAGCTGCCGCTGCTGCGCGGGGTGTATTTCACCAGCGGCACGCAGGAAGGCAGCCCGATCGACCGCGTGCTCGGCACGCTGGCGCGCAACTTCAACCTGGAGCGCAAGGTGCAGCCGCCGACGCTCGGCAGCGGCAAGAGCTTCTTCCTGCGCCGCCTGCTGAAGGATGTCGTGTTCGGCGAATCCGGCCTGGCGGGCGCCGACCAGGCGGGCGAGCGCGGCAGACGCGTGGGCCGCGGCGTCGCGCTGGCCGCCATGGCGGCGGCAAGCGTGCTGCTGGTCGCCGGCTGGACCGTGAGCTTTTTTGGCAACCTGCAGCGCATCGAGGGCGTCGCGGCGCGCACCGCGGAAGCGAAGCGCGAGCTCGACGCGCTAGCCGGCGCGCAGCCGGGCGACGAGGCGCGCGTGGTCACGGTGCTCAACAAGTTGCGCGACCTGCGCCAGGGTAGCGGCACCTGGAGCACCGGCCTGGGGCTGTCGCAGGACGCCAAGCTCGACGCGCAAGCCGAGCGCGCATACCAGAATGCGCTGCGCGAGATGCTGCTGCCGCGATTGGCCGCTGCGGCCGCGTGGCGGCTGCCCGGCAAACTGCAGCAGGACCTGGAGGCGCACCTGCGCGCCGCGCAGGCGATGCGGGGATCGCGGGCATGAGCGCGCAACCGGCCGTCCAGGGCGCCGCACCCGGCTGGTACGGCAAGATTCCCGCGACCGGCGATTTCGTGGTGCGCCGCCTGCCGGTCGACTTTCGCGAGGCCTGGGACCGCTGGCTGCAGCAGTCGCTGGACGGCGCACGCGAGCGCCTCGGCGCGCAGTGGCAGGAAAGCTATCTCTCCATGCCGGCGTGGCACTTCCTCCTGTCGGCCGGCATGCTGACCCCGGAGGCCTGGGCCGGCGTCATGGTGCCGAGCGTGGATGCCGTCGGGCGGCAATTTCCGCTGACTATCGCCAGCCGGCTACCCGGCGGACGCCTCGACCTGGCCGGGAGCCTGGAATCGGCGCGCGGCTGGTTCGACGACATCGAAGCTGTCGCGCTCGGGGCGTTGGCACCGCGCGCCGACGTCGGCAGCGTCGACGCGGCCATCGGCGCGCGGCCGTTTCCCGCCGGCGCGCTGCTGCGTCGCGAAGAGTCGCCGGACGCAACCGTGCCGTTTCGCAGCGCCCGGGCGCAGATGGTGGCGGTGCCGCCGGCGCAGGCCGGCGCGGCCGCCGCGCAGCTTGCCGAGCCCTGCGCGCTGTGGCGGACGGGCGCATCGGATCTGTTCCCGCCGCGCGCGCTGCTGTGCGAAAGCCTGCCGGGCGCCGCGCAGTTCTGCGGCATGATGGACGGTCGCTGGCGCGAGCACGGCTGGTCGCTGCGCGACGCGCGCGGCGCGGAGGCGGCCTGAGCCCATGACGGTCTCGATCAAGATCTTCACCCACGCCGCCGGCCGGCCCACCCTCTACGCCAGCCGCGAGATCGACGTCCTTCCCATCACCATCGGGCGCGACGCGGGCTGCACCGTGGTGGTCGAGGACCCGCAGAAGCACCTTTCGCGCTTCCATGTCGAGATCGAGGAGCAGGACGGCGTCTTCTGGATGATGGTCTCCTCCAAGGTGAATCCGGTGATGGTCAAGGGCCGGCGCTACGGGCCGGGGACGCGCCTCACGCTCAAGTCCGGCGACACCTTCGAAATGGGGGAGTACGAGATCCACGTGTTCCTGCCGGAGCCGGGCGCGCCGGTAGCCGCCGGCAGCGTGGATATCGACCTTTCCGATCCGGATGCCATCTTCGAAGAGCCGACCTATGTCGGCGGCTCGGGCACCGGGACCAAGCCCCCCAAGACAGCGCCCGCACCTTCAGCGCCGGCGCCGGCGCCGGCGGCAGCGAAGCCCGCGGCGCCCCCGCCGCGCGCCGCGTCGGCGCCGGTCGCCAATATCCAGGCGGCGCTGCGCACCTTCCTCGAAGGCGCAGGCATGCCGAACAAGGAGCTCTCGGCGGGCGACAGCGAGCGGCTGATGCGCGACAGCGGCGCCGTGCTGCGCGCGGCGATCGAGGGCCTGATGATGCTGCTGGTGGCGCGCGCCGAGATGCGCAAGGAGATGGCGGCCGAGGAGCGCACCATGGTCGCGGCGCACGACAACAACCCGCTCAAGCTGATGTCCGACCCACACGAGGCGATGGATTTCCTGCTCGACCCGGTGCAGGGCACCGGCGGCTTCCTCGACCCGGTGCAGGCGGTGGGCGACGCCTGCGAGGACCTGCGCTCGCACGAGATCGCCCTGATCGCCGCGATGCGCGCCGCGATCCTCGGCGCGCTGCGCCGCGTCGACCCGCACGCGCTCGAGCGCGCCTACGAGAAGGCGGCGCCGGGCTTCTCGCTCGGCGGGCGCAAGGGCAAGCTGTGGGATCTGTTCGTCGCGCAGCAGGAAAAACTGGTGCGCGAGGCGCAGGAGGACTTCACCAAGGTGTTCGGGCGCGATTTCATGAGCGCCTACCAGTCGCAGCTGCGCCGCCTCAAGGGCGGCAAGTAGACCGGTTGCGGCGCCACTGGAGTCTCGACCCGGGCGTCACGCTGCTGAACCACGGCTCGTTCGGCGCCTGCCCGAAGCCGGTGCTCGAGGAACAGGCGCGCCTGCGGGCGCGGCTCGAAGCGAACCCGATGCGCTTCTTCGCGCGCGACCTGGAGGGCCTGCTCGCGCAGGCGCTTGAAGCGCTGGGCGCGTTCCTCGGCGCGGCGCCCGGCAATCTCGCCTTCGTGCCCAACGCTACGGCGGGAATCAGCGCCGTGCTGCGCTCGATCGCCTTCGCGCCGGGCGACGAGATCCTGGTCACCAACCACTTGTATCCGGCCTGCCGCGCGACGCTCGACTACGTCGCGCAGCGCACCGGAGCACGGGTGGTCGTGGTGCCGGTCGCCTTTCCGGTCGTGGAGATCGCCCGGCCGATCCTGGAGGCGGCGGGGCCGCGAACGCGGCTCGCGGTGCTCGACCACGTGACCAGCCCGACGGCGCTGATCTTCCCGGTGGCCGAGTTGGTGCAGGCGCTGGCGGCGCGCGGCATCGACACGCTGGTGGATGGCGCGCACGCGCCGGGAATGCTGCCCCTCGCGCTCGATGCGCTGGGAGCCGCCTATTACACCGGCAACTGCCACAAATGGCTGTGCGCGCCGAAGGGAGCCGGATTCCTGCACGTGCGGCCCGATCGCCAGGACCGCATCGTCCCGGTGTCCGTCTCGCACGGCGGCTGGAAGGGCGCCGAGAAGAAGGGACCATTTCGCCGGCTGTTCGACTGGACCGGGACGGCCGACCCGACGCCGATGCTCTGCGTCCCGGCCGCCATCGCGTTCATGGGCTCGCTCTCGCCGCAGGGCTGGCCCGGTGTGATGCTCGCCAATCACGCGCTCGCGCTGCAGGGGCGCGATCTGCTGTGCCGCTCGCTGCGCCTCGCGCCGCCGGCGCCGGAGGCGATGCTGGGTTCGATGGCGAGCCTGCCTCTTCCGGCGGGCGCGGCCGACCTCGATGCGCTGTGGCGGGAGGAGGGCATCGAAGTCGCGGTGTTCGACTGGCCCGGGCGCCCGGCGCGCCTGCTGCGCCTCTCCGCGCAGCTCTACAACACCCCCCGCGACCTGGAGAAACTGGACGCTTGCCTGCGCCGCCTATACTGTATATAAATACAGTATATGGCGGCTCTGGAAGATCTCCTGCGGCACTCCCCCGCGTGGCGCGGCGCGGCCGGCTTCGGCGAAGCCCCCGCGGTGCCGAGCGGCTTTCCCGCCCTCGACCGGGAGCTGCCGGGGGGCGGATGGCCCTCGGGCGGGCTCACCGAGCTCCTGAGCGAGCGCGAGGGCGTCGGCGAGCTGCAGCTCGTCCTGCCGGCGCTCGCCGCCCTGACCGCGCGGGGCCGGCGCGTCGCCTGGCTCGCGCCGCCGCACCTGCCCTATGCCCCGGCGCTGGCCGCCGCGGGGATCGACCTGGTGCACCTCGCCGTGGTGCGCGCCCCGGGCCGGCGCGACGCCCTGTGGGCGGCCGAGCAGGTGCTGCGCGCGGGCAGCTGCCATGCGCTGCTCGCCTGGCTGCCCAGGGCCAGCTACCCGGAGCTGCGCCGCCTGGCGGTGGCCGCGGGCGCGGGCCGCGCCTGCGCGCTGCTGTTCCGGCCGCGCGCCGCCGCCGCCGAGCCGACGCCGGCGCGCCTGCGCCTGGCGCTGGAGCCGGGCGCCGACGCCCGCTCGCTCGTCGTGCGCATCCTCAAGCGGCGCGGCCTGCCGGCCGCGGCGCCGCTCGTCCTGCCGGTGAGGCAGTCCTTCCATGCTTTGGGTCGCGCTGCACTTCCCCCGCCTGCCGCCCGCGACGCTGGACACGGTCGCCGCCTGGGCCTGCCAGTTCACGCCTAGGGTCTCGCTCGAGCCGCCGCAGGCGCTGCTCGCCGAGGTCGCGGGCAGCCTGCGCCGCTTCGGCGGGGCGAGGGCGCTGCTGGAAACCATCCGCCGCGGCCTCGCCGAGCAGGGGCTGGAAGCCTCGCTCGCCACGGCGCCCACGGCGCGCGCCGCGCTGTGGATCGCGCGCGGCGATGGCTGCCGGCTCGAGGACTTGCCGCTCGAAGTGACGGGTTTCGATCTCGACCTGTTCCACGGCATTGGAATTTTCACCGTGGGAAAGCTTCTCGAGCTTCCCCGCGAGGGATTGGCAAAGCGTTGCGGCCAGGCGTTGCTCGACGACCTGGACCGCGCGCTCGGGCGCCTCGCCGAGCCGCGGGCGTTCTTCGCGCCGCCGCCGCGCTTCGCCGCGCGGCTCGAGCTGCCGGCGGAGGCGGCGCACGCCGAGGCGCTGCTGTTCCCGGCGCGGCGCCTGCTGGCGCAGCTCGCCGGGCTGCTGGAAGCGAGACAGGAGGGCACCCGGGGTTTCGATTGCCTGCTGTTTGACGAAAAGAAGGTGTTTTTAAAAATAGAAATCCGCCTGTCCTCCCTCTCGCGGGACGCAAAGCGCATGGCCGACCTGTTGCGCGAGCGGCTCGGCGCCACCAGCCTCGCGCAGCCGGTGGAGGCGCTCGCCGTGGAAGCCGCGGACTTCGAGCCGCTCGCCGGGCGCAGCCGCGGCCTGTTCGGCGACGCGGCGGCCGAGGCCGAGGACTGGACGCGGCTCGTCGAGCGGCTGCAGGCGCGCCTCGGGCGCGAGGCGGTGCACGGCCTCGCGCTTTATCCCGACCATCGGCCCGAATACGCCTGGCGGCGCGTCGCGCCGGGGGACTGGGAGCCGCGCGAGTTCCGCCCGCCCGGGCCGCGGCCGGCGTGGCTTGTCGAGCCGCGCCGGCTGGGCGAGGGCGGCTTCGCGCTGATCCTCGGGCCCGAGCGCATCGAATGCGGCTGGTGGGACGGCGACGACGCGCGGCGCGACTACTTCATTGCCCGGCTGGGGGAATCCACGCTCGGCTGGATCTACCGCGAAGCGGGCGAATGGTATCTGCATGGCTTATTTGCCTGATTACGCCGAGCTGCACTGTCTCTCCAATTTCACCTTCCTGCGCGGGGCGTCGCATCCCGAGGAGCTGGTCGAGCGCGCCGCGGCGCTCGGCTACGCGGCGCTCGCGCTGACCGACGAGTGCTCGCTCGCCGGGGTGGTGCGCGCCCACGGCGCGGCGAAGGCGAGGGGGCTGAAACTGATCTGCGGTACCGAGATCGCGCTGCAGGGGAGCAAGTTCGTTCTCCTGGCCCGCGACCGCCGCTCCTACGGCGCGATCTGCGCGCTCATCACCACCGGTCGCCGGCGGGCGAAGAAGGGAATTTATCTTCTCGAAAAAAAGGACCTGGAGTCCCTGGCCGGTAGCGGGGCGCTGGTGCTGCTCTGCTCGGAAAATGCCGCCGATGCGCGCTGGGTGAAGGAGCGCTTCGACGGCGACGCCTGGCTTGCCGCGGAGCTGCATTGCGGGCCTCGCGACCATGAAAAACTCATTTCCCTGGAAAGGATTTCCCGGGAATCCGGCTTGCCCCTGGTGGCGGCCGGCGACGTGCACATGCACCTGCGCTCGCGCCGCCGGCTGCAGGACACGCTGACGGCGATCCGCCTCGGCCGGCCGCTCGCCGAGTGCGGGCAGGCCCTGTACCCGAACGCCGAGCGCCACCTGCGCCTGCGCGTGCGCCTGGCGCAGCGCTACCCGCCGGCGCTGCTGGCCGAGACGCTGCGCGTCGCCGCGCGCTGCGAGTTCTCGCTCGATACGCTGCGCTACGAGTACCCGGAAGAACTGGTGCCGCCGGGCGAGACACCGGCGAGCCATCTCAGGCGGCTGACGGAGGAAGGCTTGCAGCGGCGATTCCCCGCCGGCGTGCCGCAGAAGGTCGCCGGCCTCGTCGAGCACGAGCTGGCGCTGATCGCCGAGCTCGGCTACGAGCCGTTCTTCCTCACGGTGCACGACGTGGTGCGCTACGCGCGGGCACAGGGCATCCTGTGCCAGGGGCGCGGCTCGGCGGCGAACTCGGTGGTGTGCTACGCGCTCGGCATCACCGAGGTCGACCCGGCGCGCATGAACATGCTGTTCGAGCGCTTCGTCTCGCGCGAGAGGAACGAGCCGCCCGACATCGACGTCGACTTCGAGCACGAGCGGCGCGAGGAGGTGATCCAGTACGTCTACCGCAAGTACGGCCGCGAGCGCGCGGCGCTGGCGGCGACGGTGATCTGCTATCGGAGCAAGAGCGCGCGGCGCGACCTGGTCAGGGCGCTGGGCGAGTCCAGCCCGCATCTGGATCTGGTGGAAACCTTGAAGGGCTTTCCCCGCCACCTGTCGCAGCACGTCGGCGGCTTCGTCATCTCGCGCGGGCCGCTTGCCGAGCTGGTGCCGGTGGAGAACGCGGCGATGCCCGAGCGCACCGTGATCCAGTGGGACAAGGACGACCTCGAGGCGCTTGGATTGCTCAAGGTTGACGTGCTGGCGCTGGGAATGCTGTCGGCAATACGCAAAAGTCTTGATTTTCTTAAACTGAAAATCCAAGACATCCCCGCGGAGGATCCGGCCACCTACGCCATGATCCAGCAGGCCGACACGGTCGGCGTGTTCCAGATCGAGTCGCGCGCGCAGATGAGCATGCTGCCGCGGCTGCGGCCGGCGAATTTCTACGACCTGGTGATCGAGGTGGCGATCGTGCGCCCGGGGCCGATCCAGGGCGGGATGGTCCATCCTTACCTGAAGAACAGGAGGCTCGACCCGGAGAAGATCGCCTATCCGAGCGCGGCGGTGAAGCAGGTCCTCGGCCGCACCCTCGGCGTGCCGATCTTCCAGGAGCAGGTGATGCAGCTCGCGGTGGTGGCGGCGGGCTTCACCCCCGGCGAGGCCGACCGCCTGCGCCGCTCGATGGCGGCGTGGAAAAGGAAGGGCGGCCTCGAGCCCTGGGAGGAGCGGCTCAAGCGCGGCCTGCGCGAGCACGGCCACAGCGCGCAGTTCGCCGACGCGCTCTACCGCCAGATCCTCGGCTTCGGCGAGTACGGCTTCCCCGAGTCGCACTCGGCGAGCTTCGCGCTGCTGGTCTACGTCTCGGCCTGGCTCAAGTGCCACCACCCGGCGCTGTTCTGCGCGGCGCTCCTCAACAGCCAGCCGATGGGCTTCTACGCGCCCTCGCAGCTGGTGCAGGACGCGCGGCGCCACGGCGTCGAGGTGCGCCCCCCCGACGTCAACGCGAGCGAGTGGGATTGCACGCTCGAGGCGGGCGCGCTGCGCCTGGGGCTGCGGATGGTCGGCGGGCTGTCGCAAGCCGGGGGAAAACGCATTGCAGGAGAAAGGCCTTTTTCCTCGATGGATGAAATTCAGGTCCATCAAAGGGATCTGCGGGCGCTCGCGGCGGCGGGGGCGCTGCGAGCGCTCGCCGGGCACCGGCGCCTCGCGCGCTGGGCGGCGGCCGGGGGCGGGCGCCGGCCGCCCCTCGAGGCGCCCGCGCCGGAGCGCGCGCCGGCGCTCGCGCCCCCCGGCGAGGGCGAGGAGATCGTCGCCGACTACGCCAGCCTCGGGCTGACGCTCGGCCGGCATCCGCTGGCCCTGCTGCGCGGCCGGCTCGAGCGGCTCGGGCTGCTCGATTCGCGCCGGCTGCTGGCGCGGGCCCACGGCAGCATGGCGCGCGTGGCGGGGCTGGTGACCTGCCGCCAGCGGCCCGACACCCGGAGCGGCGTGACCTTCGTGACGCTCGAGGACGAGGCCGGCTGCGTCAACGTGGTGGTGTGGCGCGACCTGGCCGAGCGCCAGGGCGAGGCGCTCGCCGGCGCCCGCCTGCTCGGCGTGCAGGGCGCGGTCGAGCGCGACGGCGAGGTGGTGCACCTGGTGGCCCGGCACCTGCACGACTACAGCGAAATGCTGGGCGCCCTGGAGACGAAATCGCGCGATTTCCACTGAGCGGAACGCCTGACAATCCCTGACGGGGCGGGCCGCCCGCCGCGGGCGGCCCGCCGGGAGCGCCTTCTATAATCGGGGCATGGGCAATAACGACTACCAGGTCAAGGTGGCCAAGGACCTGGAAGACCTGATCCCCGTGTTCATGAAGAATCGCGGCAAGGAGCTCGACGCGCTGCGCGCCGCGCTGGCCGCCGCCGATTTCGAGCAGCTGCGCCAGCTCGGCCACCGCATGAAGGGCGTCGGCACTTCCTACGGCTTCAACCGCGTCTCCAGCATCGGCAAGGGGATCGAGGACGGCGCGCGCAGCGGCGATCGCGCCGGGCTCGAGGCCTGCATCGTCGAATACGGCGACTTCCTCTCCAAGGTCCAGATCGCCTTCGAATGAGCGCGGTCAGCGACCACGCCACCGCCGCAAGCCGCGGCGCCCGGCTGGCGGCGTTTCGCGTGCTGGTGGTCGACGACGACCCCGACATGGCGGCGTTCCTCGCGCGGCTGCTCGCCGCCGAGGGCCTGCAGGCCGATACGGTCAACGACGGCGAGACGGCGATGGCGCGGGTGATCGGCAATCCGCCCGACCTGGTCCTGCTCGACGTCATGCTGCCCGGCGCCGACGGCTTCGTGCTGTGCGAGAAGCTGAAAGGCGATCCGGCGACGGCGATGATCCCCGTGGTGCTGGTGACCGCGCTGGAGGATTCGGCGAGCCGCGTGCGCGGCATCCGCGCCGGCGCCGACGATTTCCTGTCCAAGCCGGTGAAGCGCGAGGAGCTGCTGGCGCGCGTGGGCACGCTGCGCAAGCTGCACGAGACGCGGCGCGAGCTCGAAGCGCGCCACCTGGCGGCGGAGGTGCAGCGCAAGGAGGCACTGCACCGCGCCTTCACGCGCTATGTCTCGCCGCGCCTGGCCGAGCGCATCCTCGCCGACGCCGACGCGGGCGATGCGCCGTTCCGCGCGGCGGCGCAACGCGTCAACGTCGTGGCCGTGTTCACCGACCTGCGCGGCTTCACGCACCTGACCGAACGCACGCCGGTCGACGAGGTGGTGGCGCTGCTCAACGCCTATTTCAGTGCGATTACCGAGGCCGCGTACCGCCAGGACGGCACCATCTTCAGCATGTCGGGCGACGCGCTGCTGGTCGGCTTCAACGTGCCGTTTCCACAACCCGACGCGCCGGTGCGCGCCTGGAACGCCGCGCGCGACATGGTCGCCAGCTTCCAGCCGGTGCTTGCGGCCTGGGTGGCTCGCGGCCGGCCGCCGACGGGCGTCGGCATCGGCATTGCGTCCGGCGAGGCAATCCTCGGCAACATCGGCTCCCCGCACTTCATGAGCCATACCATCATCGGCGACGCCGTCAACACCGCGGCGCGCCTGGTGCATGTCGCCAAGCCCGGCGAAGTGCTGGTTTCGGGCGCGGTGTACCAGGCGATCCGCCACTTGCTGCCGGAAGGCGCCGCCGAGCCGCTCGGCGATGTGCCCCTGCGCGGCAAGACCGAGGCCACGCCGGTGTATTCGCTGCGGCCCCCGCCATGCGCGTCCTGATCATCGACGACGACGAGGACCTGCGCACCCTCCTTTCCCACTACATCAAGCAGCGCTGGGAGAGCGCGGAGGTGGACGAGTTCGACCCGCTGGTGAAGGACATGCCGGACGCCGCTTTCCCGCTGGGCAGGTACGACGTGATGATCCTCGACTACATGCTGGGCCGCGGCGACGGCATGGAATGGCTGCGGCACTTCAAGCAGCGCGCCGACTGCCCCAAGGTGCTGTTCCTCACCGGCGCCGGCAACGAAATCATCGCGGTGCGCGCCATGAAGGCGGGCGCCGACGACTATCACCGCAAGCAGGAGCTGACGCGCGAGAAGCTGATCACCTCGCTGCTCGACCTGACGACGAGCGCCAAGGAGCGCACGCTGTCGCCGGAGCTGGTGGCGCGCAAGGAGGGGCAGTCGCTCGGCGCGCGCGTGCAGATCCCCGGTATCAAAGTGCTGCACCTGATCGGCGAAGGCGGCACGGCGCGCGTCTACCTCGCCTCGCGCGAGAAGGACGACGAGCCGCTGGTGGTCAAGATCCTGCGCCCGGAGATCACCGCCAATCCCAAGGCGCTGGCGCGCTGCCTGGAGGAATTCGCGCTGGTCGAGCGCATCCAGAGCCGGCACGTGGCGCGCATCTTCGGCCACGGCAACTTCGAGGGCCAGGCCTACCTGGTGATGGAGTTCTTCGAGGGCAACGACCTCAACAAGCGGCTCGACGGCAAGCCGCTGGCGCCGGTGGAGGCGCTGCGCCTGCTGCGCGAGTTGATGTTCGCGCTGGGCGACATCCACGAGAAAGGCATCCTGCACCGCGACCTCAAGCCGCAGAACCTGATGTTCCGCAACGACGGCAGCCTGGCGATCGTCGATTTCGGCATCGCCAAGGACATCGGCGCCGCCGACCGCACCGGGCACGGCGAGGTGCTCGGCACGCCGCGCTACATGAGCCCCGAGCAGGTGCAGGGGCGGGCGCTCGACCTGCGCACCGACATCTACAGCGCGGGCGTGCTCCTGTTCCAGATGCTGACGGGCACGCACCTGTTCGACGGCGAGACCGCCGTCGAGATCGCGCTGCACCACATCAACACCCCGCCGCCGGCGCTGCCGGACCACCTGGTGCTCTACCAGCGGCTGATGGACAAGCTGGTGGAGAAGGACCGCGACGCGCGCTTTCGCAACGCCGACGAGGTCATCGGCTTCCTGAACCGCAAGTTCTACCAGGGCGGCTCGGGCGGCGGCACCGTCGACAAGACCCAGCGCCTGCGCTAGGCCCGCTTCGCCCCGGCTAGGGGAGTTTCGCCCAGATCGCGCGCAGCTGCTCGGGCAGGTCCTTGGGCGAGAAGGGCTTGGAGATGGTGCCCGCGGCGCCGAGCGACACCAGCTCGTCGAGATCGCGCTGCCCCGCCTTGGCGGTGATGAACACCACCGGCAGGGCGCTGGTCTCGGGGCGGGTCTTCATCTGGCGGAACAGCGCCGGGCCGTCGAGCACCGGCATCATCCAGTCGAGCATCACCAGGTCGGGCTTGAATTTCGTCATGGCGTCGATCGCCGCGGTCGGATCGCCCACCACCTCGACGGTCATCTTGCCGACGCGCTCGAGCGACATGCGCACGATGCGCTGGATGTCCTCGTCGTCCTCGACATAGCAGACGCGGTTCAGGGGGCGGGCCGGCATCAGCGGAAGTTTCTCATACCTTCTGCCGCGGCAGCTCGAACCAGAACGTGGTGCCGCCGCCGGCGCGGTCGTCGAAGCCGATGCGCCCGTCCATCATCTCGATCAGGCGCTTGCAGATGGCGAGGCCGAGGCCGGTGCCGCCCTTTTGCCGGGTGGTGGCGGAATCGGCCTGCGTGAAGCGGCCGAAGATGCGGTGGCGGAAATTCTCGGGAATGCCGGGGCCGCGATCGTGCACCGCGACCTTCAGGTTCGGGCCGGTCTCGCCGATCGTGACCTCGACCGCGCCGCCTTCCGGCGAGAACTTCGCCGCGTTGGACAGCAGGTTGGTCATCACCTGCAGCATGCGCTTGCGGTCGGCGTTCACCGCCCAGCCCGAGCCGCCGGCGAACTCGAAGCGCACCTTGAAGCGATCGCCGAAGCCCTTGTTCAGCACCATCGATTCGCGCACCAGCTCGTCGATGTGGATGCTCTCCGGCGACAGCGTCAGCTTGCCCGACTCGATCTTCTCGATGTCGAGGATGTCGTTGATCAGGTCGAGCAGGCGCTGGCCGTTGCGCTCGGCCACCTGGGTCAGGTCGAGCACTTCCTTGTCGACGTCGCCCAGCACGCCCGAATTCACCAGCTGCAGCGAGCCGATGATCGAGGTGAGCGGCGTGCGCAGCTCGTGGCTCAGGGTCGAGGTGAACTCCTTCTTCATGCGGTCGGCCTCGAGCTGCGCGGTGATGTCGCGTCCCTGGGCGATGACGGCGATCAGGCTGCCCTCCGCGTTGACCAGCGGCGTCACGGTCCATTCGCAGACCAGGTCGATGCCGTCGCGGCGCGGCGTGCGGATCTTCAGGCCGGTGGCGGGCTGGCGCGTCGCGACCATCTCGGCCCACTGGCGGTCGAAGTCGGCGTGGTATTCGGGCCGCACGAGGCGCTTGACGCTGGCGCCGGCCAGCTCGTCGGCCGCGTAGCCGAACAGGATCTCGGCGGCGTGGTTGACCTGGGTCACGGTGCCGTCCGCGGTGAGCTCGAGCACCACGATCGGCGAGCGCTCCGCGAACAGCGTCAGCTTGCGGCCGCTCGCCTCGACCTGGCGGCGCGCCTCGCCCAGCTCGACCAGCTGGCCCTGCAGCCGCTGGTTGAGCACGCTGTAGTCCTCGGTCAGGCGGCCGTAGGCGTGGCGCAGGCGGTAGCCGGAGTCGAAGACCTGCGTCAGGCGGTAGGCGATGGCGACGTTGATGGCGTAGAACAGCGGCACCAGCAGCGCGATCTCGATGAACAGCCGGTTGCCGTAGGTCGCCAGGATGTAAAAGAATGGCGCCAGGATGCCGGCGGCGTAGAGCGCGAAGATCGGCCACGACGCCGCATAGACGGGCACGCCGACGGAGGCCATGCCGGCAAACAGGAAGGCAAGGAACACCTGCTGCTCGTCCGTCAGGGAGCGGAAGAATACGCCGCCCGCAAGACCCCAGCTTGCGCCGTTGCCGAGCGCGGTGATCGCCAGCCAGCGCAGCCATTGATGCGCAGTTCCAACCTTGTCGCCGCTGCGGCGATAGGCAAGGAGAAGCGCGCTGGCGGCCACCGTGAACACCACCACGATGGCCCACCAGATCTTGACCAGATCGGTTAGAAACCGGCCGGTGAGTTCATAGGTGGCAATGCCGCCCGCCACGAAAGTCGCAACGATGGCGATCGGCATTTGCCGGTAAAGCTGGGCGACGCGGTCGGCAAGGACCTGGCGCGGATCGGCCCGGTTGCGGACTTCCGTCGCGCTATCGGCTAGGGGAGCATTCATGCGCAGGAGATGGCCTGCGCATTCTAGCGGAAAGGATTTTCGCGCCGGGCGCCCGGCGCAGGCGCTCTTACATACTCTTGCTGTTGCGGATCACGCCGACCGCGATGCCCTCGATGGCGAGCGATTCGCTGCGCGCATCCACTTCGATCGGCTCGAAATCCGGATTCTCGGCCTCGAGCACCACGCTGGCGCCGCGCCGGCGCAGGCGCTTGACGGTGACTTCGTCGCCCAGGCGCGCCACCACCACCTGGCCGCTGCGCGCCTCGTCGGTCTTGTGCACGGCGAGCAGGTCGCCCTCGAGGATGCCGGCGTCGCGCATCGACATGCCGCGCACGCGCAACAGGTAATCGGCGCGCGGGGTGAACAGGTTGGGATCGACCTGGTAACGGCCCTGCAGGTGCTCCTCGGCGAGCATCGGCGCGCCGGCGGCGACGCGGCCGATCACCGGCAGCTCGAGCAGGCGCCCGAGGCGCGCATTGGGGCGGGCGTCGAGCACGCGGATGCCGCGCGAGGAGCCCTCCGAGATCTCGATCTTGCCTTTCTTCTCCAGCGCCCGCAGGTGCTGCTCGGCGGCATTCACCGAGCGGAAGCCCATGCGCTCGGCGATTTCCGCGCGGGTGGGCGGGAAGCCCGACACCTCGGTGAGCTCGCGCACCAGGCGCAGGATCTCGGCTTGGCGGTCTGTAAGGGCATCCATGGGTGGGTATATATACAGTAGTCAGCCCGGGCTGTCCAATCGCTCGATCAGCTGCGGCCCGTCCTCGCGCGCGGCATTGACCCGCCGGCTCACCGGAAATGCTTCCATGCGCTCGGCAGGGTAGGCGCGCAGCAGCGCTGCGGGATCGGGCGCCGCGGCATCGAGCCACTCGCCGTAATCCTGCGGCGCGACGATCACCGGCATGCGGTCGTGGATCTTTCCGGCCAGCGCGTTCGGCGCGGTGGTGATCAGGCAGACGGTCTGCAGCGCGCCCGCCGGCCCTTCCCAGCGCTCGGCGAGGCCTGCCAGGCCGAACAGCGCCTCGCCGCGCGGGCGGAAGTACCAGGGGTGTTTCTTGCCGGCCACGCTCTGCCACTCGTAGTAGCCGCTCGCCGGAACCAGGCAGCGCCCGCGGCGGAACGCCTGGCGGAAGGACGGCTTCTGCGCCACGGTTTCGCCGCGCGCGTTGATCAGCCTGCTGCCGATCGACGGGTCCTTGGCCCACGCCGGCACCAGGCCCCAGCGCGCGAGCTGCGCCGCGCCGCCGCGCACGACGAGGATCTCGGTGGCAGGCGCGACGTTGTAGCGCGGCTGGAACTGCGGCACGCCCTCCAGCCCGAATTGCAGCGCGACGACGTCGGGATTCGCATGGAGCGCGTAGCGGCCGCACATGGCCGCTAGGATAACCGCCCCGGTTACAATTTCCGCCGCATGATCATCCAGTCGCTGCTCGACACCGACCTGTACAAGTTCACCATGATGCAGGTGGTGCTGCACCACTTTCCCGGCGCGCAGGTCGAATACCGCTTCAAGTGCCGCACCGAGGGCGTGGACCTGCGCCCGTACATGGACGAGATCCGCGAGGAGATCGCCGCGCTGCACCGGTTGCGCTTCCGCGACGACGAGCTCGCCTACCTGCGCAGCCTGCGCTTCCTCAAGTCGGATTTCGTCGACTTCCTCGGCCTGTTCCAGTTCAACGAGAAATACGTGCGCGTCGAGGGCGCCGACATCACCATCCGCGGGCCGTGGCTGCACACCATCCTCTACGAGATCCCGGTGCTGGCGATCGTGTCGGAAACCTATTTCCGGCACACGCAGCCCAGGCCCGACCTGGAGGAGGGGCGCCGCCGCCTGCGCCGCAAGATCGACCTGGTGCGCACCGTCGAGCCGGCGCTCGAGTTCCGCATCTCCGACTTCGGCACGCGCCGGCGCTTCGCGCTCGGCTGGCAGGAGGAGGTGCTGCAGGCGTTCAAGCGCGAGGTGCCGGAGCATTTCTCCGGCACCTCCAACGTCTGGTTCGCGATGCGCAACAACCTCACGCCGCTCGGCACCATGGCGCACGAGTACATGCAGGCCTGCCAGGCGCTCGGGCCGCGGCTGCGCGACTCGCAGGTGTTCGCCTTCGACACCTGGGCCAAGGAGTACCGCGGCGACCTCGGCATCGCGCTGTCGGACACCTACGGCTTCGACGCCTTCCTGCGCGACTTCGACATGTACTTCTGCAAGCTGTTCGACGGCGTGCGCCACGACTCGGCCGACCCGTTCGCCTGGGGCGAGCGCATGATCGAGCACTACCGCCGCAACCGCGTCGACCCGCGCACCAAGACGCTGATCTTCTCCGACCAGCTGACGGTGCCACTGTCGCTCGACATCGCGCGCCGCTTCCACGGCCGCGCCCGCACCGCCTTCGGCATCGGCACCAACCTCACCAACGACCTGGGATACACGCCGATCAACATCGTCATCAAGATGACCGAGTGCAACGGGCAGCCGGTGGCCAAGGTCTCGGACTCCCCCGGCAAGACGGTGAGCAAGGACGCCGGCTACCTGCGCTACCTGCGCCAGGTTTTTGGCCTGGAACCCGCCGAGAAGATCTGAAGACCGCGTTCGCCGTTCTCGCCACCTGCTTCCTGCTCAACATGTTCGGGCGGGGCCTGGGCGACACCTATGCCGTATTTCTCCTGCCGCTCGAGCGCGACCTCGGCTGGACGCGTTCCGAGCTCACCAGCGTCTACTCGATCTACCTGCTGGTGAACGGCTGCACCGCGCCGCTGGTCGGGCTGCTGTTCGACCGCCTCGGGCCGCGCTGGGTCTACGGCGGCGGCATGCTGAGCCTCGGGGCGGCAATGCTGCTCGCCGGCGGCCTGACGCAGTTGTGGCAGTTCTACGTGTTCATCGGCGTTCTGGTCGGCATCGGCGTCAGCCTGAACGGCATGGTGCCGGCCTCGGCGCTCCTCGCGCGCTGGTACCGCGAGCGCCTGGCCACCGCCATCGGCGTGGCTTATTCGGCCTTCGGCGTCGGCACGGTGCTTTTCGTGCCGCTGGTGCAGTACCTCGTCGGGGAATACGGCTGGCGCGAGAGCTACCGCATCCTCGGCTGGACGCTGCTGATTCTCGCGCCGCTCGTGATGCTGGTGGTGCCCTGGAAAAGCTTCGCTGCCGGCGGCGCGCGCCACGATGCGCCAAGGCCGGGGGAAGGGTGGACGCTCGCCGCGGCGCTTCGCGCGCGGGTGTTCTGGGGCCTGATCCAGGTATTCTTCTGCACCGCCGCTGGAATGTTCTCGATCGTGGTGCAGCTGGTGGCGTTCTTCGTCGAGGCCGGCTTCTCGCCCCTGGCCGCCGCCACCGCCTTCGGCATCGTCGGCCTGTTCTCCGCGATGAGCGTGATGGGCTCGGGCCTGGTCGCCGAGCGCTTCGGCTACCGCCAGACGGTGACGGCGAGCGTGTGCGGCTCGGTGAGCGGAATGCTGATCCTGATCGCGCTGACCGCCGCGCCCTCGTGGTTCCTGCTGGCGCTGTTCGTGCCGGTGTTCGGCTTCTGCATGGGGGTGCGCGGGCCGATCGTCTCCTCGATCGCGGCGCGCTATTTCGCCGGGCCGCGCGTCGCCACGATCTACGGCATCGTCTACGCGAGCAACGCCGTCGGCGCGGCGTTCGGCTCGCTCGCTGGCGGCCTGCTGCACGACCTGACCGGCGGCTATCGCGTCGGCCTGGCGATGGCCGTGACGCTGATGATCCTCGCCGCGCTGCCGTTCTGGACGGTGCCGGTGCTCAGGAACTACCGCTGATCGCGCGCAGGCGCTTCTCGCGCTCGCGCAGCGTGCAGCCGCGCAGGTCCGCCGCACCGCGCTCGCTGACGATCACGCCGGCCTCGCCGCGCGGCACCGAGACCGGCCCCGAAAGCGTTGCGACGATGCGCGATGCGGGAACCACCGTGATCGAAACGCCGCCCGGCGACTGGTTTGCCGCGCGCACGAAATCCAGCGCGCCGCCCACCGCGCCGACATAGGCGCCGCCGGCGGCCTCGCCGTTCACCTGGCCCGTGAGGTCGACTTCGACCGCCGCGTTGATGGCGACGAAGCGCTCGAGGCGCGAAAGCGCGGCGGCACCGTGCGTGTCCACCGAAGAGACCAGGCGCAGCGCCGCGCGGTCTATCGCCCAGTCGAGCAGTCGTTGCGAACCCATCAGCACGCCGCCCACGCACGAGTCGAGCTGGAGGTCCGCCGCGCCGTCGAGAACGGCGCCGGTATGCATGCGCAGGCCGTTGCGACCGCGCAGCGCCGAAAGGACGGCATTGGGCAGGGCGCCGATGCCGGTTTCGATCGTCGCGCCGTCGGGCACCAGGCCGGCGGCATGCTGGGCAATGGCTTTTTCGAGCGGTCCGGATTTTCCGGGCGGCAGAACCACCGGCGGCCGCGAGGATTCGATCACCAGGTCAAAGTCGTCGCGCCTGAGCAGCGGCTCCGTGCGGACCCAGGGGACCTGGTCGTTGACTTCGGCCACGACGGCGCGCGCCACGGCGAAGGCCGCCGCGAGGTACTCGACGGCAAGGCCGAAGCCGTACTCGCCGGCGGCGTTCGGCGGGCTGACCTGGAGCATCAGCACATCGCACTTGATGAATCTGTTTCTTATGAGGAAATCGAGCTGGGAATAAGGCGCGGGCAGGATGTCGAGGACCCCGGCAGCGGCCAGCGCCCGATTGGCGCCGGTGGCGCAATAGGAGGAAAGGCGCAGGTGGTCGGCATGCTCCGGCGCCACGGTCCCGGAATAGCTCGAACCGAGGAACAGGCCCACCCCGCCGAGCCGCTCGCGCTGCGCCACCAGCGCTTCCACCAGCGTTTGCGGCTCGGCGCAGGCCTGTCCCCAGATGATTCCGTCGCCGGGACGAATTACACTAGTCAGGTCAATCACCGGAAGGATTATGACCGACCAACAATTGCTCGACGCCCTGCTGCGCAAGGCGCGCTCGCACGGCGACTTCCAGGACAAGCCGGTACCCGACGCCTTGCTGCGCGAGGCGCACGAGCTGATGAAATGGGGGCCGACCAGCGCCAACAGCCAGCCGCAGCGCATCGTGTACCTGCGCTCGAAGGAGTCGCGCGAGAAGCTGCGGCCGGCGCTGTCCGCGACCAACCTGGAGAAGACGATGAAGGCGCCGCTCGTCGCGCTGCTCGCCTACGACACGCGCTTCTGGGAGCACCTGCCGCGCATGTTCCACAACCCCGAGGCGATCAACTGGTTCAAGGACAAGGGCGCGCACACCGAGACCACCGCGTTCCGCAACGCCACGCTGCAGGGCGGCTACTACCTGCTGGCGCTGCGCGCCGTGGGCCTGGACTGCGGCGCCATGTCGGGGTTCGACAATGCCAAGGCCGACGCCGCGTTCTTTCCGGACAGCCGCTTCAAGTCCAATTTCCTGGTCAATATCGGCTTCGGCACCGGCAAAGGCATCGCACCGCGCAATCCGCGCCTCAGCTTCGAAGAGACCTGCAGGATCCTCTAGCCCATGGACGAGAAAACCAAGGTCACCATCCTGACGTCGAACTACCGCATCCGCGGCTACATCGACCTGCTGCCCGGCGCGCGCATCACCGATTTCATGACCGAGGCGCGCGACTTCATCGCCGTGGTCAACGCCGAGGTGTGGGAGCTGCAGGTCGGCGGGCGCATGGTGCTGTCGGCGCAGTTCATCAACGTCAGCCGCGAGCACATCGAGATCATCCTGCCGGGGCACTGAGCCGCGGCAGGGTGCTCAGCGCTTGAGCACCAGCCCCTGGCCGGTGGGCAGCTCGAGCACCTTCAGCCCGCGCTTCAGGAAGAACGGGTCCTCGGCTTTCTTCTGGTCGCGGTACCAGTACCAGCCGTAGTCGTCGAGCACCAGGAGCCCGCCCGGGGTCATGCGGTCGAAGAGCACTTCGAGCGCTGCCACTTCGGCCGCCGCGGAATTCATGTCGATATGCATGAAGGCGATGCGCTGCGGGCTGCTCTGCGCCAGCACCTCGGGAACGCGGCCCTGGTTGACGCGGATATTGGAATAGGCCGCGAAGCGCCGCACCACGCTCGGATAAAGCCCGGCGTCCTGGTACTCCTTGGGGTTGCTGCGTCCCGCGTCGAGCTGCTCGGCGGGAATGCCCGCGAAGGTGTCGTACAGGTACCAGGTGCGGTCGCGCTTGCCGAAATCGAGGTAATGGGCGACGACGCTCGTCGACAGCCCCTTGAATACGCCGCACTCCACGAAGTCGCCCTCGACGGCGAGCGCACTTTCCGCCGCCCAGCACAGAACGTGCAGGCGCCAGACCAGGCTCTTCTCCTGCCGGGAGCGGGGCTCGGCGTTCATCGCCTGCATGAAGGCGGCGTCCCGCAGGAAGCCCATGTTCCGGGCCAGCGCGATCACCATGTCGGCGGCGAAGATGCGCGGCTGGATCTCCTTCATCGCGCGCAGCGCCTCGCCGAAGCGGCGAGTCTGTTCCGGGTTCATGCCGTAGAACATGCGATGCCTTCAGCGATCCAGCGCCTGGTCGTCGTAGGAGGCGGGGTCGGAGATCGGCTCGATGTGGGCGACGATGCTCGCGTTCGCCACCAGCGAGCGGATGCGCGACTCGACCTCCTCGCAGATCTTGTGCGCGTGGGCCACGGTCCATTCGTCCGGCACCAGCAGGTGGAAGGTGATGAAGCGGCGCGCGCCCGCCTGCCGCGTGCGCAGGGCGTGGAACGAGACGCCGTAGCGCTTCGAGTATTCGGCGAACAGCTTGGTGATTTCGCGCTGGTCGACCTGGGAGATCGACGCGTCGAGCAATCCCGACACCGAGCGGCGCACCAGGCCGAAGCCTTCCCACAGGATGTGCGCCGCGACCGCGAAGCCGATCAGCGGGTCGAGCACCAGCCAGCCGGTCGCGGTCGCGACCGCCACGCCGGCCACCACCCCGACCGAGGTCCAGACGTCGGTCATCAGGTGGCGACCGTCCGCCTCCAGCGTGATGCTGTCCTCGCGCCGGCCGACGCGGATCAGCGTCACGCCGACGGCGAAATTGATCGCGGTGGCGACCGTGGTGAGCAGGATGCCGAGCAGGGGCGCCTCGATCGGCTGCGGTTGCAGCAGCCGCGGCACGGCGGCCCAGAGGATGGCCGCGGCTGCGGCGACGATCATCGCGCCTTCCATCCCGGCGGAAAAATATTCGGCCTTCGAGCGCCCGTAGGGATGCTCCTTGTCCGGCGGCGAGGCGGCGAGCCGCAGCATCGACAGCGCGAGGAGGGCGGCGGCGAGATTGACCAGGGACTCGAGCGCGTCGGAAAGAAAGCCGATCGAGCCGGTCAGCCACCAGGCGGCGGCCTTGAGGACGATCGTCGCCAGCGCTGCGGCGATCGACAGCCAGGCGTAGCGCTCAAGCCCGGTAGGCACGGAAAGCTCCGGGTTTCAGGTCCTTCAGCTCGGCAAGAACGATGGCCTCCCCGCTCGATGCCCTGAACCGGCGCACCTGCAAGGCGTTGTCCACGGGCTCCAGCAAGATCGCCTCGGCGCGAGGGTGGGGATCGGCTGACCCGGGCTCGACCTGCTCGCAAGCCCAGCGCTTGAACACCACGGCTTTTCCCAGGCAGCGCTTCGACCAGGGGGTCGGATTCTCGAAATAGGACAGATAGGCCCTTGATGACAATACGGCCAGGGAATCCAGTTCGTAGGTCGCGAGGTATTTTCCCTTGCCCGGCGGCACGTCGGCGACCCAGCGCCGCGCCGAACGAAAGCCCGGGATCGCCAGCCGCTCGCCCATGTGCTCGCTGTCGTACCAGGCATTGAATTCCTCCTCCATGCCGGCAGGGGGCTCGGTCAGCGTCAGCAGCAGTCCGCGGTTCATGCTGGAAGGGGATTCTCGCTGATCTGGCCCCGCTCGATGAGGTAGGCGCGGTCGGCGACCCGGCGCGCAAAAGCTGCATTCTGCTCGCACAGCAGGATGCCCACCCCGTGGCTCCTCAGCTCGCGCACGGTGTCGGCGATGCGGGCGGCGAGCAGCGGGGCGATGCCCTCCGAGGGCTCGTCGAGCAGCAGGGCGAGCGGATTTCCCATCAGGGTGCGCGCGATCGCCAGCATTTTCTGCTCGCCGCCGGAAAGCCGCGCCGCCGGTCGATCCCGGGATCCCGCCAGGTTGGGAAACAGCCCGTACAGCCGCTCCGGCGTCCAGGCCGGGACGCCCTGGCGCGCCGGCTGGCGCCCGACCTCGAGATTTTCCGCCACCGTCAGCTCGCCGAAGACGCGCCGCTCCTCCGGGACATAGCCCAGGCCCAGGCGCGCGATCTCGAAGGACTGCAAGCGCGCCGTCGCCCCGCCGCCGAACAGGATTTCTCCCGAGGACGCCGCGACCAGCCCCATGATCGCCTTCAGCGTCGTGCTCTTGCCGGCGCCGTTTCTGCCGAGCAGCACGGCCACTTCGCCCCGCCGCAGCTCGAGGGACGCGTCGAAGATCACGCGCGCGCGGCCGTAGCCGGCGCTCAGGCGCCGCACCTCAAGCAGGGCCAAGGTAGACCTCCTGCACGCGCGGATCGGCGCGTACCTGCGCCGGCGCGCCGCCGGCGATCAGCGCCCCGGCATGCAGTACCAGGACGCGGTCGGCGACGTCGAACACTACTTCCATGTCGTGCTCCGTGAACAGCACCGCGACTTGCTCGTCGCGCGCGAGGCGGGCGGCGAGCGCCATCAGTTCATCGCGCTCGTCGCGCGCCATGCCCGCGGTCGGCTCGTCCAGCAGCAGCAACCGGGGTCGGTTGGCGAGCGCCATGGCGATCTCCACGCGCTTCAAGTCCCCGTACGCAAGCTCGGCGCAAGGACGCTCCGCCTGCGCCTGCATGCCGACCTGGGCCAGGAGGCGGTCCGTTCCCGACCTGTCGACGGAATCCGTCCTGAAAATCCGCTGGTGAAAGGAAAGCACGGCCAGATGCACGTTATCCCTCACGCTCATGGAGCCGAAAGTCGCGGTGATCTGGAACGTGCGGCCCACGCCCAGGCGCCAGAGGCGGCGCGGCGGCAGGCCGCCGACCAGCCGGCCCGCGAGCAGGATCTTGCCCGCATCCGGTGTCGCCTGGCCGCTGAGCAGGTTGAAGCAGGTCGTCTTGCCGGCGCCATTCGGGCCGATCAGCGCCACCATTTCCCCGGCGGCGATGTCGAAGGAGACGTCGCGCAGCGCCTGCACGCCGCCGAAGGCCTTGCAGAGACCATGGACGGAGAGAACGCTCATCGCCGCAGGAACACCAGCAAGAGAATCGCGCTGCCGAGCGCCGCGCGCCAATAGTCGAATTCGCGGGACAGGCTGTCCTCGAGGACCGTGAACAGCGCGGCCCCCCATGCCGGCCCGGTGAGCGTCTGCAATCCACCAAGCAGCACCATGACCAGGCCGTCGACCGAGCGGGGCACTGACAGCAGCTCGGGTGATATCGACCCCTTGGAAAATGCATAGACGCCGCCCGCGAGTCCGGCGAACGCCCCCGCCAGCGTAAACCCGGCCCACTGCACGCCGCGCACGTCGATGCCGATGGCGCCGGCGCGCAGCGGCGAATCGCGCGCGGCACGCAACGCGCGGCCGAAGGGCGCGTGCAGCAGGGACCAGAGCAACGCGATGCCGCCGGCGCACAGCAGGAGCGCCAGGAGGTAATAGACCGGGCGCGACGCCAGCCAGGGGGCCGGCCATACGCCGACCAGGCCGTTCGAGCCGCCGGTGACGCGATCCCACTGGAAGGTCACCGACCAGGCGATCTGCGCGAAGGCGAGGGTCAGCATGGCGAGATAGACGCCCGAAAGGCGCACGCAGAACCACCCGAAGACCAGCGCCGCCGCCGCTGCGACCAGCGGCGCCGCCACCAGCGCGACTTCCATCGGCAGCCCCGCGCGCAGCGCCAGGAACCCGGCGCCGTAGGCCCCCAGCCCGAAATAGGCGGCATGGCCGAACGAGAGCATGCCGCCGGGGCCGACCAGGAAATGCAGGCTGGCGGCGAACAGCGCGAACACCAGGATGTCGGTCATCAGGACGACGGCGTAGCCGCTGCCCGCGGCAGGTAGGGCGAGGAGCGCCACCACGCCGAACAGGAACCATGCGCGCGGCATTGGCGCGAGCGGGGGCTCCGCGCCGCCGGCGGGCCTCTGGGGCTCCGACGGCCGGCCGAGCAGGCCCCACGGGCGTACCACGAGCACCAGCGCCATCACGACGAATTCCACTGCCAGCGTGAGCTTGGAATACCCCAGGCCGATGCAGAACGCCTTGACTTCCCCGATCAGAAGCGCGGCGAGGAAGGCGCCCGGAACCGAGCCCAGGCCGCCAACCACCACCACGACGAATGCGTCCGAGACCACCGACAGGTCCAGCGCCAGGCTCGCCGGCTCGCGCGGGATGGCCAGTGCGCCACCCAGGCCGGCGAGCGCGGCGCCGAGCGCGAATACGCCCGTGAACAGCGCGCGCTCGTTGACGCCGAGCGCCCCCGCCATCTCGCGATCCTGCGTCGCGGCGCGCACCAGGATTCCCCAGCGCGTCTTCTTCAGCAGCAGGTGGAGCAGGACGAAGACCAGCGGTCCGAGAGCGATCAGCAGGAGGTCGTATTGCGGGAAAGCCTGCCCGGCGATCTCCACCGCGCCCCGCAGGCCGGGCGCGCGCGGGCCGAGCAGGTCTTCGGGTCCCCAGGCCCAGAGCGTGAAATCCCGCAGCAGAAGCACCAGCGCGAATGTGGCTAGCAGCTGCAACAGTTCGGGCGCGCGGTAGATCCGGCGGAGCAGGAGGACTTCGATTGCGGTGCCCAGCGCCGCGACCAGTGCCGCCGCGAGCGGAATGGCGGTCCAGAAGCCGACGCGATCGGCCAGCCAGACCGCGAAGTACATGCCCAGCACGAACAGCGAGCCGTGGGCGAAGTTGACGATGCGCGTGACGCCGAAGATCAGCGACAGGCCGGCGGCCAGCAGGAACAGCGAGGAGGCCCCCGCCAGTCCATTCAAGAATTGGATGAGGACTGACGAAGAACTCATTGATCCAGCTACTCTTTCCTCAGTCCATTTACTTCCTCATCCGAGGGTTGGAACAGGGCGCCATCCGCGTAGCGCCAGCCCGACATGACGCCCTGGCCGCCCTTGTTGGACAGGCGGCCGACATAGGCGCCCATGGTCGACTGGTTATCCAGGGTTCGCCACGTGATGGGGCCGAACGGCGTTTGCATCTTGAGGCCCTTCATCGCCGCGATGAGTTTTTCGGTGTCCACGCTCCCGGATCTCTTCATCGCCTCGGCCACCGTGTAGACGGCGGTATAGCCGACCACGGAACCTTGCCGGGGATAGTCCTGCCAACGCTTCTGGTAGGCGTCGCGGAATCTGCGGTGCTCGGAGGTCTGGATGGCGCTCCAGGGGTAGCCGGTGACCCACCAGCCGTCCGGCGTTTCGTCCTTGAGCGTATCGAGGTACTCCGGCTCGCCGGCGAGCAGGTTGAAGACGGTGACATTCCTGAACAGGCCGCGCGTATTGCCCTCGCGCACGAATTTCTGCAGGTCGGCGGCGAACAGCGAGCTGAAGATGGCGTCCGGCCGGGCGTCGATCAGCGCCTGCACCACGGCGCCGGCCTCGATCTTGCCGAGGGCAGGAGCCTGCTCGGCGACGAACTCGGCGTCGGGCTGCGCCTGCTTCAGCAACCTCTTGAACGAGGCGGTGGCCGACTGGCCGTACTCGTAATTGGGGTAGACGATGGCCCAGCGCTTCTTCTTCAGCTTCGCCGCCTCGGGGATCAGCATCGCCGTCTGCATGTAGGTCGACGGCCGCAGCCGGAAGGTGTAGCGGTTGCCGTTTTCCCAGACGATCTTGTCGGTGAGCGGCTCCGCGGCGAGGAACATGATCCTGCGCTGGTGGGCGAGGTTCGCCACCGCCAGGCCGACGTTGGAGGCGAAGGTGCCCATCAGCAGGTCGGCCTTCTCCCGCACGATCAGCTCCTCGGCCACCCGCACCGCGTCGCCGGGCGTGCCGCCGTCGTCGCGCGACACGACTTCGAGCTTGCGGCCCAGCACGCCGCCCGCAGCGTTGATCTCCTCGACGGCCAGTTCCCAGCCTTTCCGGTAGGGCTCGAGGAAGGCGGGGAACACCTTGTAGCTGTTCAGCTCGCCGATCTTGATGTTCTGCGAAAAAGCATTGCCGCCGAACAGCAGGAGAACCAGGATCCAGCGCTTCATTTGGCCACCTTGGCGCCGCGGTCGGGACGGATGCGGTCGGTGCCGCCGGGAAAGGCGCGCCAGAACTCCCTGCGCACCAGGTTGACGAGCGTCGCGCTCTTGTTGGTGCCGTGGTAGCGCGCCACGATTTCGAGCATCTCGAGGTCGCGCAGGGTCGCGGAGAAGGTGCTGATCTTGCTCTTCGTCATATACAAATCTTATATAAGACTTGTATATCGTGTCAAGCCGCGGCGCGCTCCTTCGTCGGCGGCGGCAGCTGCTTCAGGCAGCGACCGATCCACAGGGCGGTGAGCTTTTCCTGCACGCCGTTCTGCGCCAGGCGCTGGGCGAGGGCGGCGAAGTCGACCTGGTCGAGCGGCTGGTCCTGGTTGAAGCAGGAGAAGACGTAGGTCGTCTTGCCGGTCCGCGGGTCGTGGTGCGGCTGCAGGCACTGCGCGCAGATCTCCTTCATCATGCATTGCATCGGCGAATTGATCGATCCGATCGCCGTGTGCGAAGGCTTCAGGTATTTCTTCAGCACGCCGTGCCGGGCGGCGCCGACGGCGGCCATCATCTTGTCGGAGCCGATGGCGATGATCCGATCCGCCTGGTCGAACCTGATTTCCTGCGAGCCCAGTCGGCCCGTGGCGTAGGCCTCCATGGCCTGCACGATGTTGCCGACGCAGGCACGGTCCTGCGGCCGGCGCGGCGGGAAGCCCGGCGCCTGGTCGCAGCACCAGACCACCACGTCGGAGGACGCCTCGATGTCGTCGATGCGGTAGCGGTCGGCGAGCGCCTTGTAGCCGGCGAAATAGACCACCTTGTTGCCGGCGGCGCGCAGCGCCCGGCCGATGGAGAACAGCACCGCGTTGCCCAGGCCGCCGCCGGCGAGCACCACCGTCTCGCCGCGGGGAATCTCGGTCGGCGTGCCGGTCGGTCCCATCAGGATCACCGGCTCGCCCGGCTTCAGGTAGGCGAGCAGGTCGGCCGAGCCGCCCATCTCCAGCGCGATCACGGAGATCAGCCCCTGTTCCCGGTCGACCCAGGCGCCGGTGAGCGCAAGGCCCTCCATCGCCAGCGTGGTGCCGCCGACGCGCTGCGCGAAGGCCTCGAAGTTCTGCATGCGGTAGAACTGGCCGGGATGGAATTGCCGCGCGGCGACCGGCGCGCGCAGCACCACTTCCACGATCTTCGGCGTCAGGCGCCGCACCTCGTGTACCACTGCGCGCAGGTCATGGTTGAGATTCTTGAGAAAAACAGAATCTGAAAGAGGAGAAGAAGCAGGTCGACCGGAAAGCACTTTGCTGACCAGCGGATAACCCTGTTTGGCACTGCCCATCGCCTTGACGACGTTGCCGAAGTAGGAGGGGTGCAGGTCGCCGAAGAAGCTCATGAAGCGCCCGTCGGGCCGCCGGTGCAGCAGGACGTCGACTTGCGCCGGTTTCGACGTATGGGGCTCCGGCTTGATGGGGGCGCCGCTCTCGTCGCAGGCCTGGAAGTACTTGCCGTCGAGCGCGAGGCTCACGCCTTCCTCGCGGGCGAG
>Ga0075435_100000316_pt1 | contig 29751 bp, 35 predicted proteins | sample RhiMethybrSRZTD4_FD_75302 | JGI IMG/M metagenome (GOLD analysis project Ga0075435, IMG submission 75302) | Populus rhizosphere microbial communities from Tennessee, USA - Rhizosphere MetaG P. TD hybrid SRZTD4 | ecosystem: Host-associated > Plants > Roots > Rhizosphere > Soil | place: USA...
GCACCATTTCACGCACTTCTTGGCCACAGCGAGCAACGCCGGCGCCGCGCGGTCCAGCCGTTCCTGGGCCGCCAAGCGTATCCGCAACCTGGCTTCAATGCGGCGGGCTTCGTCGATCACGGCGGCGCGATCTTCATCCTCAGCGGGCAGATGCGCGATTGCGTCCCACATCTCGCGCGCGGAGGCTTCGACTTGTTCAGCGGTCAGGCGTGGCGGGTTCATGGGTGATCGGGGTGGAGACTAAGAGTTCCATGGCGACCGATTCAGCCATGATCATGTGATGCCTTGCGCGCGGCCCACTGTTGCCAAATTCATAGGCGTATTCGTGATCCGAAATCGCCGCCTCAGCAATCAACTTTATGGCGAGGATCAGTTTCTCGGCTTCGGGTTTGGTCATGCTTCCTCCTTTACCTTGCAGTAAACCGCAAATCCTACCGCTTTTTGCGGCTGATATCCTGCTGGAATGCGAAACTCCTTCAAGGACTTTTCCGGAATGGTGTAAACGCACTGCTTTGGGCAATCAACTACCAAGATGTCGTGTTCGTTGTCTTTCATCTCGCAACTGATGCCGCATCCAGTTTCCTCGCCTTGTTGGCCTTTGGTGAGTTCGTCGAAAATGATGCGGGTTAAGTAACTCGGATCAGTCCAGCGGTGTTTGCGGGCGAGCGCATTGGCGACTACTTCACCGATCTCCGATCCAGACCAATGCGTGTAGAGCCACACGTCGTTCTTATTGTCCTCTGCTTGCCTCACTACGATGTTTCCTCTGTCTCCCATATTTTGCTTCCTAAGAAAATCCCCGCGCCGGAATGGACATGCGGCGAGCTGGCCAGGAAGGCAACCCGGAGCAATCCGACGCGGGGAAAATTGGTTTTGTTCTGCATGTCCATCGGCACCTTAGCATGTCGTGTTACACGATGCAACAAAAAAAGCTTGCTAAGGGTTAGCGCACAGGGTAGGCTTGCGGTGACATGCGGACAAAAACCAATCATCGAATATGAAGCAGGCAACAGTTATTCAATTTACTTACGAGGAAGTCAGGCAAGCCCTTGAAATGATGTACCCGGGGCAAATGAATGGCAAGGGCGTTAAGGTCGCCAGCGGTTCCGGGTATCTCGCCGAGACCTGCGCGATCGCGGAGCAACCTTCATCACCAGAACCCACTGCCGTCCCGCAGGCAAACTAAATGAAAACCGCGCAAGTCGCCGCGCCGATCGACATTCCCTCCGGTCCACCCGAGGAGCCGGCCACCGCTAGCCTTGCCATCGCGAGGATCGAACCGCGGCAAGAGGTTGGCTTGTTTGGCACAACTGAACCCGTGGCTGTCGTCGCCAAGGCAACCGCCGTTGCCGACGCCCTCAAGGGGGTCATCGTCAGGCAAGGGCTTGTCTCGAAGATTTCCGGCAAAGAGTATCCCAGGTGTGAGGCTTGGACCCTCTTGGGGACCATGCTCGGAGTCTTCCCGGTCACGCTTTGGACAAAGCAAGTTGAGGACGGATGGGAAGCCAGGGTTGAGGCTAGAACGAAGGATGGCGCCGTAATCGGTGCAGCCGAGGCTCAATGTCTCAAAAGTGAGAAAAACTGGAGCGATCGAGATGACTTTGCCCTCCGCAGTATGGCCCAGACGCGGGCAACGGCCAAATGCCTCAGAATGCCTCTAGGGTTCGTTATGACGCTGGCAGGGTATGAAGCCACACCAGCCGAGGAAATGGTCTCAGACCACCCAAAGGCCACGCAAACGCGCGCAAAGCCACCTCAGAGCGATTTTGATGCTAATTCGACCCCGCGACCGCCATCCGGCAAAGCCAATCCTGGAACGCCTCCTGCCAAGCCTCGTTTTGCCACTGTGGAGAGCAGAAAATGGATGATCGGCAAGTTGGCTGCCTGCCGAGAGCTCGCCGAGGAATACTTTCGAAAAGTTACGAACCCGGATGCTTTGATGCCCAACGAAACATTGGACGATCTGCCGTTCCAGTTTGTGCCCATCACCAAGGACCAAATGGCAGCCTTGCAAGATGCAATCACGGCTTTTGGCAATGGCGAGCCGGCCAAACATGCCTTCCCGCCCAACCCGACCGGCCAAGAGCAGCCACTCAAGGCCGCCCCGCGCGCCACGACTCCCGCGGCCAAACCTCCGCCGGCGCCATCGGTCGCGGCGGCCAAAGCCAAGGATCCGAAGTGGTTCTTTGGGGTATTTTGCCCCGTTCCGCATCGAGGCCAGACCAAATCCGACTACGAGAAGAACCCGGAAACAATCGGCGATCTTTACGTCGCAATGAAGGACGGCGACACCGAGGCGCAAAAACGCCTTTGGGGGTTCGCCAACCATTTCAACCCGCAACCGCGGGAATACAACGGCAAGGTTTACCAGCCGAGCGAGGCTGACCATGCATTCCGCGAGGCCCTCGACGCCTTTGTGGAATGGGAAGCTCGCCACGGAAAAGACACCACAGGCAACCCGGCGAGTCCGGATCCAGACGAGGAGCGATCACCGTTCGACTAAAAGGAAAAATCTATGCCATGCGAATGCGATCCAGCCCAAGCGTACGAAGAACTTAAAGAACTCGCCGATGCTGCCACGCGCGCCGCGTGTGATATGGGGACGATTATCCGTAACCGTAAACTACTCGGAGAACTGACACCGGAAACCAGAGCGTGGATCCGTGCTCACGACGCCGCCGACGCTAAAAGAATGGCCGAGGAAACCGAAAACGAACTCCGGATGAAAACCAAAGAAGTCGCACTGTCTAAACTTACTGCGGCAGAACGCCGATCCCTCGGTTTATGAACAAACAAAACCAAATGACAACGACACCCACCGACCAAAAACCACCAGCAAAACGAACTGACGGATCGCACTGGTATCGTCCAGACGGAACTGCCTTCCACTTCATCGCTAAAGCCGATGGCAGCGGCAACCGACCTACAACACTCGCCGACGCGAAAAAACTCGGACTCCTGCCCAGCGTGACCGGCATCCTCAAGAGCTTGGCTAAACCTGCTTTGCAGGAGTGGCTTATCCGCCAATCGGTCATGGCGATCGTCACGGCTCCAGATGTTGCCGGCGAGGCGATTGACGCCAAGATCACGCGCATCCTCGAGACTGAGAGGCACCAAGACGAGGAGGCCAAGGCAGCGGCCGACCTGGGCACGCGCATCCACGCCGAGCTCGAAGCCCATTTCATGGGCCAGGACGTGATCGACCAAGAGCTTCAGCCTTGGGTGACGCCGGCGATCGATGAGTTGCACACCTACGGCAAGCTTGTCTCCGCCGAGAAGATCGTGGTAGGCGACGGTTACGCCGGGCGCATGGATCTTTGGCTGGAGTCCGAGGATACCATGTGGCTTTGGGATGCTAAAAGTGCGAAGAAGCTGCCAGACCCGAAGAAAGGCGCCTGGCTGGAACATCGGCTGCAGCTCGCGGCGTACGCCCAGGCTGTTGCCGATCTCTTGGCCACAGGTGGCGGCGAGATGAAGACGATCAAGACGGCGAACATCTACATAAGCACCACGGAGAAGGGTGCATTCGTGGTCTGCGAGCACGACGACTGGCGCACGACGTACCTTGAAGGGTTCTCGCCACTCGTGACCTACTGGCAATTCGCGAATAACTACAGGCCCCAGGCGCAGGGCAAGCCCGTATCGGCGCGTGCGGTTGCTGGTCAGGTGCGTGCGGTCATGGAAAAGCAGACGGTGGTTCCCGAGACCGCCGCAGCCGCCGACGAACCGCCCACCTCGGAAACGCCGAGCCTGCCCACGCCCAAGAACGCCGCCGGCAAGAAAGTCGTCTGGTCCTCTGGCGTGGCGAGCACGCAACCTGCACCGTAAACTTTGCCCGCTGCCGTGGAGTCCAAATAGGAATGATCGGGCTCTGTGGTGGCGGGCGTTAATCCTAATGCAAACGCGAATTGTGTTCGATGGCGAGTGGTACATTCCACAGAGAAAAGTCCTTTGGTTCTGGATGCACATGGGATGCAGAGTAACGATGAGCCTATGGGACAAACGCCATCGCTGTTATAGGCTGGACGGCCACTTCAAAACACTGGGCGAAGCTAAACAATTCCTGAAGTTGAAGCTGGCAAGGAGAAATACAAGGGTCGTGTATTCCAGCCATTGATGACGCCGGAATACATTAAAAAGCACTTCCCAAATGCCAGCCGAGCCTTCATCGAAGCTAACTGCCGTGTTCCTGTTGAACTGGAAAGTCCCGAGCGAAAACCAGATCCGGTACAAGCACTGGTCCGGCGCGAGAAAGTTCAGCGTGGCCGCAAAGGTCGCGTGGTTGCAGTCGTTACGATCCTCGCCTGCCGGCGTCGAGCAACTGATGACGATAATATCACGGCTGGCGCAAAAGCCCTCCGAGACGCTATTGCGACAAGCCTCGGTGTTGACGATGGCGACCGGAGGATCCGATGGGAATGCCGCGCCGTGCAAACCGAAGGGCAAGAACACACCCTTGTAAAAATCTCCCTCCTGTGAGCCGCTACTACATCTCCGAGCTCAAAACCGCACTTGAACTGGTCGAGAAACGCATCTCCGAGTTGGAGGACAAGGCTTACGAAGGCGCCCATAGCCCGAGGTTCCTGGCCCGGGACAAGGAGGAGGCCAAGAAGCTCCTAGAGCGGCGGCGCGAGTTGCGCCACCAGATCATGTTTCACAAGCCATGAAACCACCACGTAATCAGATGATGAGGCAGCGCGAACTGGCGGCCGATATGTGCAACGATGAACTTGACGCACTCACCCCAGAGAAAGCTACCGCGTTAATCAAGGTGTTGTTCGCGTCTGATGAATCCTGCCGAGTGATGGTCAGAACCTTGCTAGCCATCAACTGGAAGTGCTTCCAAGTCGACATGAAATCTCAATTTATGAACTTGGCGTTGGAGTTGGCCTACCAGTACTTCGGAGATCGGGACTACCAGAAACGCAAGGCGAAGAAAAAAGGCAAAGCATGAAGAAGTACGAATATCTGCATCAACTGCTCTGGGAATGGCGGGCCATGGGATTTGATGCTAGTTCTGGCGCCAGTATTCAAGCCAAAGGTAAGGTGCTCAAGTTCATGGACGACCACCCTCAGCCCCATATGCTCGGCCAAGACAGACTCGACGTGCCACTACCTTTCAAACCAGGCCAGAGTTTGCGCGAGGCCGTCAATGACGCGCTCCTGAAAGCCCAAGCCGAGATGCCCGTCGTAGAATGCACCCACATCTGGGTCGCGGAGGCGTTCTCTGATAACGTGGTGTGCGTCAAGTGTCATTTCGTGCGGCCGCCGTCGATCACGGAGAATCCACGATGATCTCCCTCGACCCTCCACGCTGGCCCTACGGACCTAGGATATGCGATTACAGCAACTTGCCAGCTTTCGACACCATCGCCGAGGGCTTAGCCTTCCACATCGTACCGCTGCTGCGCTGGCACTGCCAGCACTGCGGTTGCTGGCACTTCTGGTGCGGATACGCCAACCGGCCCAAGTACCGCGTGCCTGAGCGGGTCTACAAGCTGGCCGGGCTGCGGGCGGAGGCGGAGGAAGGCGGAGTTGACATATGACTTCGCAGAAGTTAGAAAAGAGTTGTTCAGGTCGTAACGAACCGAACGGACGTGAAAGAACAACTTCGAGATTTAGATTCCGGTTGTCAAAAGCTGCGGGAAACTGTGGCTCTCCGCGTCCGTGGAGTTCGTTACCAACCGGCATCGTTCCCAGGTTAGCGAAAGCTCGCCTGGGTTTTTGCTTACCCACCCCTGAACTCCGGATGTATGCCCTTGGTCCGAAGATCAAAATCAAGGCCGAGCAGATGTCGCGTGCGAGTAACGTAAGGTTAATGCCAGAGGCAGAACCCCAGGCGCGACTAAGCAAGTACCTCGGGTGGGTTGCTCCCTTGATGTACCCCCGCTCTCGGAATCGGAGAGAAGGGGGAAAGGGGGTTATGAGGTTGGAAGGGCTTTGGCTTAGTAGTAGCCGTGAACAGGGCGGGGTACCGTGCGATTCCGCTTCCGATACCCGCCTTTAGGCTTGTGGCTGAACTCCTCGGCTACCTTCTTGGGCGGGCACTTGCCTTTGGATTTTGAGCGATTATGGCTACACAGAGCCATGAAGTGTTGTTGACGTGAGGATTTGGCAGGTGGCATAGGTTTATCTCCGTTGGGTGTCGTAGTGGCGCCGCAACATTTCCTGGAACTTACGGTTTAGATCTTGGCGTTCCTTGATCGCTTCGTCATAGGTCTTTCTCTGTTCCGGGGTGATCTGGGACAGGAATAGCCGCTCCATCTTGGCACTGCCGGTGAAGGGATGAGGATGGGCCATGGCGGTGCGGATAGATTTGGGATCCTTGGTCTCCAGGAGCGTGGTATAGGCCTTATCGGCATCTTTGAGATCGTCGCGGACCAGGGCGGTGCGGAGATCTTTGTAATCGCTTGGGCCAAAGTCCTCTTTGAGGCGTTTATCCACCTGAGCGCGCAGGGCGGCGTTGGTCGAGGCGCGTTTCCAGTTGTCCACCATATGGAAAACCTGGGTCTGGGCGGTGCCGACGGGTTCCATCTTAACGCCACCACTGGCAAATAGCTGGCGTTGTACGGCTCCTGGCGCAGTGGCGGGGAATGTCTGTGGGAACAGTTCGTGGCCTACGGTAGCGGCGACCTGGGAGCCGATGATGGGCACGGGTGCCAGTTGGATCGCGGCTTTCCAGGCCCGGCGGGAGGTGCCGAGGATCTTGTCCTGCGTCATTGGATCCCGCCCGAGAGCCAGCACCTCGATGAACCGGCCCAGGTTTCCGAGCTTGTTATGAGCGATCTGGGTGATGGCCGAGGCCACATCAGGCTTGGTCTGGGTGAGGCGCAGAATGTCGTGGGTGATCTCGCCGAACACGGACAGCGGGGAGATGAAATAGCCCTTGGTCTTGCCGGTGAAATCAGGGATCCATGCGTCTAGCTTGTGCCCTTCTTCCGGGTTCTGGAACGTAAAATGCCCGCGGGTGAACAGGTTAAGCAGTTGGGTGGCAGCGAAGTAGCCTGCAAGTCCGGTCCCGAGGCCTTTGGCGACGGTTCCCACATGCACCGGCTTGCCCCGGGCGATGTCGAGTGGGATTGAACCTAGCTGTTTCACGGCCCGAATCTCGCGAGTTGCCAAGGCTTCGACCCAGTTCGAGGCCAGCCACAGGATATTGTTGAACGTGCGGATCGATGGATTCTTGAATATGCTCTCTTTCTGCAAGTTACCGAAGAACACGTTGATGTCGCTGGCGACCATCCTGGCAACCTGGTTGGCGTTCAGGTGCGGGTTATTCTTGGCCGCGCGCTCGAACTCGAGCAGGAAGCTCTGGGAAATCGCGCTGCGGGTCATCTTGTCGAACACCCACTTCTGCACTGGACCGACCACCGGCAACTCTCGGATCCAATCGCGGTACAGCACATCGGCGATCCTGGCCATGTTCAATCCGCTCTTGGCACCCAAGGTGATCAGGGCGTGTGGGGAGAGATTGACCTGGCGCCCTTCGATCTCCATCGGCCGGCGGGTTCGCACCCAGTCCGCCATTTCCTGGGTTATTAGACCTTTATTCACAGCCAGATCGAGGTCTTGAGGGCGATACTCGACGAGTGCCAACCCGCGCTTTTGACGTTGACCGAAGCTGAGTTTACCGGTGAGAGCCAGTTCAGCCTGCAGCGTGCGCGAAGCGTGGAACGTGTCCAGAGCCAGGGAGATATGCTTGTTGATCGCTGCAACATCAGCCAACGTGCCGACGACGCCAGACTCGGCTAGTTGGCTGGTTGCCGTCAGGGCGTTGATCAGCGGCGCATACCCGCTGTGAACTGCGACTCTAACCCCAGGCATGATTTCCTTGGCTTCGTAGCCTATGGGCACTGACTCTTGCACATCGGTCGTGCCGTCTGGGCGATGGATCACGCGCTTGGGGATGTCAGTCACCAGCGGTTTGCCATCGGTTTCGTCTCGGAACCCGCGCATCTGATCGAAGAAGTTCTTGCGATTGATCATGCGCTCGCCCTGGAACACCCGATGCTCGACGAGATCGGCGATGTCTAGGCTCCTTGGGATAAACCCATCCTCAATCGCGCTCACGTAATCCTCGTAGACCTTTGCCTTGCGGAACCCAGAGGACACACCTCCGGCCTTGGATCCACCCAGGACAATAGGTTTCTCGGCCGAGGTTAGCAGGTCCAGATCGTGGCGTTGGGGCACGTACCAGCGTTCGTAATCGGTATCTATGCCGCGACGAGCCTCGCGACCGATCTGGGCATCGAGCATCTTCTTCACGCGCTGTGCCACGGGTAGAAGCTGGTTGTACTTGTCGCGGGCCAGTTGGAGCGCGATAGCGGCGTTCTTGGCAGCTTCGGCGTTCAGTGGTTTGCCTTCATTCAGGAACTGCTGCGCCGCCGTCTCCATATCGGTCTGCTTCGTGCGCAGGTAGCCAACAGGATCGCCGGCGTGCTCAAGTTCTCCCAGGCGCGCCGCGTCCTCGACGGAGATGCCTTGGCCGCTCATCTTCTGGGCTTGCATGAGGAACGTTACAGCTTGGCGTTCGGGTTTGTCTGCGCGGAGACGGATCGAGTTGCCGGCGGTGTTCCCGGTCCAGCGTGGAAGATTGTCAGCGGCATTAGCGAGCTGCGAGATGGTCTGCTTGTTCGGCTTTCGAGTGAGCAGTTGCTTCATCCCTTCCGCGAAGTTCCGGAACCGCTGCTTCATCACGTTCCAAGTGTGGCTGCCGGTGTCGATGCCGGCAGCAGTCACGGATGGGAGTTGCTCGAACTCGGCGGGGCTTGCGGCGCCGGGGCCTACGGAACCTTCGGATGGTTCTTCTGGCAAGCCTTGAAGAACTCGTTGCACGGCGGATTTGTCCGCCTTCGACAATCCACTGAGACTGACCTTAACGAGTGCCCCGGGCTGAGTGCTGATCTTGCGAACACGCTTGAGAACTTCTCCAAGTGCTTCCTTCGTGTTCAGAATGGTGAATACACCGTCTCCGGGAATATCGATCTCCTTGGTGCCAACTTCCTTTTTGGCTTTGTCGATCAACTCTTTGTCGAACTTACCCTTCTTCCGATTCTCCATCAAGCCAGGAAACTTTTCCGCCTCACTCGGTGCCACTTCGATAGCCTTCTCAAGTTCCGAAATAAGCTCGCCTTTGATGACCTGTGCGGGTCGATGGCCTTGAGTGGAAGCGGCTTTAGCGACTTCGGTTTCGGCTTTGGCAGCGGCGACAGGTTCAGCTTCAGGAGGTTTCGTTGCAGGAACCTGGGTGATCGTTTCAGGTTTGGCCGGGATCGTTTCAGCCGGTGGAGGTGCGGCCGACTCCGCGGGAGGTGCTGGCGTCACTGGCGCAGCAGGCGGAGCAAGGATCTCCCGCGTGCGTTTCTTGTTCGCCAAGGCTTGCAGGATACGGCTCGGCTGGTTTGGCACGGCCAGCCGCTTCGCTAGCTCAGCGCGTGCGTCACCCTTGGGCAGCCCAGACACGTCTTTGACGGCTTCCCATTCGGCTAGGGTCTTGCCAGCGATTACGGTGCCTTCGATGCCGGTGTGGGCGGCGGGTACAGCGGTCGGCGGTGCTTGTGAGGCTTTCCACTCCTCAAACGTCGGCACGGGATCTAGGATCTTAGCCCCCTCTGGCAAAATCGTGTGGCTCCACTTTCCTTCGACCACGAACCCCACTGATGGAGCTTTATCAAACGGCGTTCCTTCGGCTTCGTAGTATCCGTTCCACAATGCAGGCCGAACAGTGCCGTCAGGCATCTGAACGCGCACGCGCACATTGCCTTCGGTAGCCTCTGGGGTTCCTTCATGCGCTTGCTCTAACGAATGGACTGCCGGTGTCTCTTGAGCTTTGGCAGCAGGCAGATCCGTCGAGTGCAGGCGACCGGGTTCACGCGCAGTCGGTGCCAGCGTGCCTTTGGCGGCGGCCTCTCGGTCTAGGAAGAACTTTTGCCCAGTCGGATCAGAGAACCCACGTTGATCGATGTCCTCGGCTTTGATGCCTTCGCGAAGGATGATGTCCGGGTGAGTGTCTCCAAGTGCTCCTTGGATCACCTTGCCACCGACCAGACGGATCGCGGGCACGATCGCTTTGACATCGATAGAACCCGGTGGAACTTCGCGCACGACTGGAGGTGCCCAAGCTTGATCGCGTAGCGCACCAGCCTCCTCTCGGCTGAGATTTGCCTCGGGAAACAATTTCTGAATCTCGTCGCGTGTTTTGGCATTGGCCTTTCGTATCGTATCAAGCTGGCTCTCGCGTGTTTGTGGGGCCTCCGATTCTCCAGGAACTTCAGGACGACGAACGCGAGGGGGTGCTGGTGGTCCAAGCTCGACGGCGCTGGCAGTAGGCACGGCAGGCACAAAACCCGGTGGGCGGCCAACCAACTCCGCCCCTGTCATCGGCAACGCTCCAGGAACTCGCGGCTCATCGATGATCTCTGGTGCGGCGATGCGACCGCGGCGAAGTGGCTCTGGAAGTCTCGGGACGCCGCTTGTTCCACCATGACGCAGCATCAGGAGCGCAGGCAACACAAGGTTGTTGATTCTATCGCGCTTCTCCTCGGGTGACGCGGTGGATCCGGCCACTGCCATAACATCCTCGACAACTCCCGGTGCCATCGATGCCAGGATCGCCATGCCAGCCAGCTTTGACCCGCCACCAAGCGTCAGCATTTCGATGCTCTCAGGCGTAGAGAGGTTGGCGATCAATCGTGCGGCGTCGGACCCGGCTGGTTCCATCGCCGTCGCACGAACAGGAATAAGCGGTCGTCCAGCCTGAATCGGCTCACGCTGGAAGGCTTCCTCTGGGGTCATCTCTCGCAGTTCTGCTGGGGCGCCGCCTTCAGCTCGTTTGATGATGAACTGAGGAGGTTCTGGAACTCCCAGCGGTCGTTGAGCTTGCTCGCCTGGCAACGTGCCACCAGTTGACGCAGGACCAATGCCGCGAAGTTGCCGAGCAACCCCGGTCAACGCCTCGGCGGTGACTCTTGGTATCTCTTGAGCAGCAGCGATGACAGGGCTAGGAGGTGCGACGGCGAGGCCAGCCATGGGCCCGCCGCCTGCGACGAGGAATCGCTGACGTTCGGCTGCTGATTGTGCTCGCCCCTCCGCCGAGGCTTCACCGGCTGCCGGGCTTTCCAGAGCGGCCATGGTCGCACCGCCAAGTTCGATCGGCGCGGTGATACCAGTTCTTACAGCCTGCTCGGGAGTTGCTTCCTCCTCGAAATCAATGCCCCCACCGGCCTTAAAATCGATGGGGGCTTCCTCGGTAAAATCAATTTGCGGAGGCATTTACATGCGGGTGTAGCCGAGGCCTAGAGCATCGTCAAGCTGTGAGGCGGGGATGTACCCGATCTTCCCTTGAGGATTTTTGACTCGCACCTTACCGGTTGTAGCGGGCTTGGCAGGTGCCGCTGGTGCGGTTACAGGTGCGGCTGGTTGTCCTCCCATAAAACGCGCACGCATTGCCCTTTCTTCAGCGTGCAGTGCCGGAAGTTTGAAGTCTCTCAAGTTATCCTTGGTATCCAAAGGAACTGATGGATCGTCAAGTTTGGCCTCCGAGTCTCGAATTTCCTTGAGTAGATCGGCATGGCTTTGCAGGGCAAACCTGTCCACCGGAGGCGCAACCACCTTCGCCGGCGTGAGAGCCTTCATGCTCTTGGTCGATGGATCGTACAGGAACCCCTGGCCGCCAATGTCCATGACCTTATCCGGACCACCGCGACCGGCCCGCACCAGTGCAGCCGCTTGCCCGAGGTTGCTCGCCTTGGGAGCCGTGAACATCATCGGCGCCCATTTGGTCAGGGCTTCGGCGGGCGAGACACCGTTGGCGAGGTCGCGCTGGTAGCCGCGAGTAGCCTGGAACTTGAGTGCGGTGGCGACCGCGGCCTCGGCTTCGGCGATCGGGGCATCTCCCATGCTCCGCAGCATTCGTTGCATGGCGATGTCCTGGCCCACCAACGCCGGGTTGTAGTTCGGCGCGGGATTGTACGGAGCCGTGACAGGAGCTACGCCGGGAGCGGCTACTGGTAGCGTAGGCGCCGCGGCGACAGGTGGCGGCGCAACGACCGCTGGCCGAGGAGAAGCATCAAGCACGATTGGCTGAGCTTCTTCGTTTATCAACTCCTCCTCGTCGATGTCGTCAGGTGCAGCCATAGGTTTTAGCCGTAAAGGGAGTCTGGAAAAAGGTCTCCATAGCCAGTGATGGTGTTTGAAGTGCCACCTCCGCTCGGATTATCGAGGAAGTCAAAATACCCCTCGTCTGGACCCATTTGGTAGGTTGTCCCTGTCCCAGGCACGCCACCAGTCCCCGGCCTAAACCCGATGCTGTTCCACCACGCTTCGGTTGCGTCAGGGGCGAACGAGGAAAGCAAATCAGACGCAGTGGCGCCTGTCGTTCCGGTGCGTGTCGTCAGTCCAACCGGTCCACCCGGTTCGCCGGTGTAGCCTGTTCCGCCACCACCGCCACCCCTTCGGCTGGCGTCCAAGGCGAGCCTTTGGGCTTCCAAGTCGAGTGTTCCAGCTTGATACGGCGTCATCAGTTGCGTTGACGGGTCAAAGAGCGGTGCCGCGGGATTGCGAGCGTAAGCCATCGTTAGATCGCGCTGGCCCTGTTGCTGAAGCTGGATCCCAGTGAGTCCCAAAGCTTGGAGGTAGGCCGAGTTGGAGTTGGGGCTGCTTGAATCGATCCCGGTTCTCACTCCACGTTCGGCGGCCTGCTGGCCCAACACGCGCAATGTCTCAGGGTCAACTTGTCCTCGAAGTTCGGACCCGATATTGGCGGAACTTTGTTCCTCGAGGCCAGCGGCGCCAGGAATCCTAGCTTGGTTCGCCTGCGCCTGCGCGCGGCGTTGAAGATCGTCGATGTAGTTCGTCAGGTTGGTCAGGTTCATCCCGCCAGCGGGCGACACTCCGGATGCACCGTAGTTGATGCGCGGCGCCGAGTAGGTGCCCGGCTGCAGACGGTTCTGCATCTGGATCGCTTCCCACTGGGTCATATAAGGGTTGTAGGGCATAGGCTTGTGTCAGGAAGTCGGCTCAGGCATAATGCAAAAACTCCGCCCGGCCCAGTAAGCCGAACGGAGCAGTAAGCGAACGATGAAAGAGATTACTCAGCTTTTTGAAACACTTCAAGATATTTCCAATGGGCACGGATACGGCATTTGGGAAGTATGCTGTCCTAGATGTGGAAATAAAAGAATGCTGCGCGCTCACAAATTTAAGAACTCTGGAAAAGTACGAGGGTCCGAAAATATGTGCCATCCATGCCGCGCCATATTGCTTCAAAAGCGAATAGAAATTGAATGTCCACGATGTGGAATTGTTAGAACTCTTAAGCGTGCAGATGCGAGCCAGAGAATTACCAAATTCTGCGTGCGGTGTGTAAAACAAACTTTTCTGAAAAAAGACACCAGGGAAAGACACATCGGTAAAACGTCTAGGGGATACGTTTTGGTTTTGGGGATGAGTGGGCATCCTCTTGCAAAACGAAATTCTGTTCACCAGCATTGGCTTACCCTGTACGAAGAACACGCAATGGGAAAGGAATCGGTGCTGTGGTTTAAAAACCAAGGATTCACAATTCATCACAAAAATGGAATCCGAGATGATAACACGTTGGAAAATCTCGAACTTAGAGCACCTGGAAAGCATCCACGCGGATGGACGATTGAAGACATGGAGGAAGCAATCCGCCACTATCGAAATCCAGCCACGTAATGTTTTGTTCATCGTCTGTCTTGGAAGCACGTCATATAGGAGCCAAGCGTAAACGATCGCTTCCGAAGATGGGCACCCTCACGGCGGTTTGAATCTTTCCTTGAACATGATCGAGTTGACCGTTTAATAACTGTATCGCCCGCGCGTGATGCTTGGCTTCGAGTTGTCCAGCGTTCGACGAATCCATCGTACTATACCTGTTCGCCTGACATTGCTCGTACAGTGCAGGGATATTCGGCACGTTCAAGTAATCCTGCGCGTTCACCAATGGCACGAAATCGAGTTTCACCTTCGCCGATACCTGCACCACTCCGCCAGGCGTCGAGCAACAGTTGCACGGCAATCCGTTGATGAAGTAGCGACGATACTGCGCCGTAGTCTCGTTGGGTTCCATCGTGCTTAGGTAGGTGGATGCCCCAGTCGTTGGATCCACGGTGTAGATCAGCACTTGACCGAGCGTGAGTTCCTTCAGGATTCCGCTGACATTGGCGAATTGGTTCAGCGACGTGGAGAACGGACTCACCATGTAGATTGTCTCGCCGAAAGCCGCCGTTTGCGTGTCGATGTCGGTAGCGGTTATCGGCTTCCCATTTTGATCGTTACCTTGTGGCACGATCCTTCGTCCCACGTCGGCACTATTCGTTGGGTAGAATCGCAAATACTGAGGAGTTGCTGGAAAATCGGCCAGGGTGCTAACCGAGTCCCTCTCGAATGCCTGAACTGTATTCGGCTGGCAAAGCTGTGGCCCGCAACCTTTGGGTTGCAAGCCGGTCCCGAATAAAAGGTACTCATAAAACCCGTTTCTAAGGGCGATCGGGATCTTGCACACGTCGAGCACGATTACCCGGGCGACATTGTGAGGCGTAACGAAGAAAGAGGAACCAAGCGACGAGTTGACGTTGAACTTCATCGTGGCCCAGCCACCCACCCAACCCTCGTCAGGAGCCAGAGGATCCGTGATAAGCTGTTGCTCGGCGAGGTTGACGGCTGCGGCGTTCTCGGCGATGTCCTGCTTGCAAATCCCCAGTGGTTTGCCGACGCCTTGGTCGATCGCTTGCTGGAGGGTAGGTCTTAAGCCCATAACCTGTCAGTAGTCCTATTGGTGAGATTTCGCAATGTTAAACGTTAAAGATGGCCCAACTGAAGGATAGGCTCGCGTTAGCACCTAGCCCGGTGCAGATGGCCCAAAAGTTCCCGCCACCGATGTCGTCAACCGAATAGGCGTCACCCGCGCTCAATGGAATGTTGATGTCGAACTCAAAGGTGCCGCTGGTGAATACTTGACCATAGGAACCGATTTGCAGGCCGTTACGTTTGACCTCCGCGGCCATGCTGTTGCTTCCACCGCCAGTCTGGGAGAAGGAGACTGTGACTCTGATCCTCGCTGTCACCGCCGGGCCGGTGTAGAGAATGCCGGTGGTTTGAACCGGGCCGATCGAAGCGAACGGCAGGGTGCCAGCCCACCGAATAGATCCACTGGCCTTGTTGGCTGACCCGCTACCGCTAGCCGAACTTCCCGCGCCGCCGTTGGTGGTGCTGTAAACACTCCAAATCAGCTTAGTCCAGTCTGGGCCAGGTCGAAGGTTGATCACGATACTGCCTTCGTACTGGCAGGAGTTTCCTCCTGAATCCTGAACGCGCACCGTGATCGGGTAGGTTCCGGCCGTGATATAGTCCGGAGTTCCAGAGAGCAGACCGGAACTCGAAAGCGTGATGCCAGGCACAGTCCCAGAGACCAGAGTGAATGTGTACGGTGCAGTGCCGCCAACCGCGTTGAGTTGCGCGGTGTAGAAGGTGTGTTCGGTCGCCGCCGGCAAAGCGTTGATGTTATTAATCCCCAGGACGGCAATGCTGTAGTTCTTAACTCCGAAGTTTCCATCGGCATCGGTCGCACGGATCGAGAAGCTGAAGTTTCCGGCACTGGTTGGGGTGCCAGTGATCTCGGTTACGTCGTCCTCGGTCTGGTTCAGATGCAGGCCTGGAGGTAAAGATCCACTGACGACCGTGAACACGAACGGAGCCTTGCCGTGCCCGGTTACGACTACGCTGTTGAGGTAAGGCAGGTTCAGGCACGCATTGGGAGTGATACCGCTCAGGCAGATGTAATGCAGCGCGGCCTGCTGGCAGGCGTAGGCCTTGGCGACCTCGTTGGCTAGGCCATGAGTCGTCGAGTAAAACGAACCCGCCGGCACGTTCCAGGTGTAGAGGTTCCCATCCTCGCAAGTGAACGTGCATTGCTGAGGTTCGTTGAAGAAAAGAGTTTGGCCTGTTCCGACGTGTGGCGTGTGGGCGCAGATAAACGCTTGAGCAGCCGCACAGAGACGTGCCGCTTCCTGGGACTCGCTGGAGAAGCACAACGAGATGCAGCCTTCGGCGAAGAACGCTGGCGGGAACCCTGGATCATTTGGGTTGTTGGTTCTTGGAAGCGGGTTAAGGCCGTTCCACCATGGGAAGCCTACGTCAGCGAAAAGGATGCTGTCTGGTGCCTCCGTCGAGTAATTGATGATCGGAGGATCCGTCTCGGAGGCTTGGTCAGATCCGGGACAAATCAGTGGTTGGCAAGGAATATTCGGCACAACTCAGATACACTTAACATATTGATAGATGTTCTGGAACTTATCCTCTGCCCAGAGGATAAGACCCCTAATTCTACACCATCCCAGGAACACGAACTTGACTTGAAACATATACCCGATGGTCGTTGGGCGGATCCCAATCGAGTCACAATCCGCCTTCGGTCTAGGAAGCTGGATCGGAAACCTGTAGCCTTCCCTGAAGTTTGGACCCAAAGGGTAGCAATCCGGGTTGTTCACGTCCTCCTCGCAGTTCTTGGCCGCGCAGAACGTGGTGCGGTGCCAGAAATGCCAGCATGGATCCGCATCTGGCCGGTAGTAGACATCGAGCAGCACCGTGCCAAACACCTTGTCGATCCACACTTCCCCGCCGTGAAGCTCTTTGGGCATGAACTCTTTGCCCCAAGTAAAGGCCGGCGTCTCCACCTGCCATTCGACTCGGTTATCTAGCGTATCGATGGTGCCGCCGTTATCGAACCGCTCGGCGTTGGTGATCTCGTAAACGTCGATGCTCAGATCCATCTTGTTCAGAGCCACCGAGAACGCCCTTGGCAAACCACCAAAGTCGCCAGTGAAAAGTTGGAAGTGATCCAGCCCTGCCCAAATGCCTTCCCAAGCCGGCGGCGCCTGCTCTTGCAGCGTGGAGACTAGATCGAAATCCAGAGGCAACATTCCCGGGAATACCACCCCGCTAGGCGTCTGCCGCGGCAATACCAGCTCCAAGAGCCGGTTGTCGAAGTCGATGCCGGACGCAAACCGCATGAGGGCGCGGTCGTTGAACTGCAAAGCGCGGTTGACGTTGTTGGAAATCGAGAGGTTGCCCCATTGCTTGTAGAACCGCGTGGCGATGATGAGCGATCGAACCGCCGGATCGAAAGACTGATAGAAAAGGTCGCCATTGATATGCACGATGCTGCGCTCGCCAGTCGTGCCATTGTTGATCTGCGAGACGGTCTGGAGGGGTTGGTTGTTCGTGGTGGCGGCAATCCAGTCGGCTCGGCTGGCCGGGATCTGGATCGCGTAAACCTGCTTGCGCGTGAAGATGTAGAGCGGCCCCTGTCCGAGCGTGGTATCGAGATTCGCCGTGAACGCGAGTGCTCTGATGTCTCCCGCCTGGGTAGGCACCGAGAACCCGTCTCCGCCGAATGCCAGAGGGTTTTCGGTCACTTTGAGGACCGAATCCTTGAACTTGTAAGGAAGCGTTCCAGAAGTCGTGTTGCCAGCAATGTCGCCCGCGGTGTATTGTCGGCCGCGCGCATACCAGATGCGATTGCCGTAGTAAACCATCGCCGTCGCCGATGGGAGTTCGCTGGTAGCAGGCACACCGGTAAGCCCTGCAGATCGTCGAAATAGCTCTGGCGTAGTCGAGGTTGCGCTGGCGTAGAAGATCGGCAACGTCACCCCGTCGCCGGCCTGGATTACCAGGAACCCTTCCCCTTCGCAGAAGAAGCTCTGCGTCGTAGTGGCTGGGTTGAAAATGTGGTAGAAGGCGGAAAGATCGGTGACTGTGAACGGGGCTTCCAGGAGGACGCGAATGATGTGGCCGGAGACGCTAATGATGAGGTAGGGATCGGAGTTGCCGTCGATCGGCTCATACATGATTCCGCCTTGGTAAAGCCCGCCAGCGGCGGCTGCGTCATTGTTCTTTTTCCAGCCGGTTCGCTGAAGAATACCTCCGCCTCGAACGGTGGCGTTGTTGAGCCAGGAGAGCTGATCTCGGCGTAACCCATGGGGCACCAGGGAGCTTTGAACCGTCTTGAGGGCCTGGGAATCGACGCCGCCAGCGAAGTCGAAAGCACCATCGGCAACCAGAGTTTGGTTTTCAGTCCCGGGCATATCATTAGATTAGCAAGTCGCCGTAGAACCTGGGCTTCTCCTGCTTCACCGCGATCAAGTGTGCCGAGATGTAAGGCAGATCATCCCACATGCGAATATCCCGTAGCTTGAGCACTTGGTAGCGGCCTTTGAAATCCGGCACGAACTTCTTGTAGGCCCCCTCGGTGTAATAACGAAAGGATCGGTAATTCCAAAAGCTCACGTGCCCTGGATCGCAGAAACCTCCCTGCCCGTCGCTGCTCGGAACAAGTATGTCAAAAAGTCCGCCATGCGCCAGCACCCGGTACGCCTCGTTCATCGTGTGAACGTGGCTTCGCAAGTGTTCGATGGCGTCGTGCGCGCGAATAACTCCGACGCTGTTATCATCAAACGGCCAGCGTTCATCGAGATTCGCTGTCACATCGGCGTTGGCGATATCCACCGATTCGTAACCATCAGTAGGGTTGACGCCACCACAGATGTCGATACAGCGCAGGCCGCGGTCCTTCGCCCACTTCAGCATCATCGGTTCGATATACTTGTCGTGGCACTCCCACATCGTCCTAGTGATGTCGTCCTGGTTCTTGAGCCAAGTGTTCCCACCATGGACGCGATAGAGGTAGAGCGGCTGATCGACGTGGACCATGTTGGCCGTGAGATACGTGCGGCACATGAGGTCGTGGTCGTCGGTGATCTTCATCGTGGCATTGTGACCGCCGACTTTCCAATAGGTGTCTGTGCGCCACGCGCGGAAATGGTTGGGTGCAAACCAAATTCTGGAGATGCTTTGAGGGAAAGGCTCGGCTGAAACAGCTTCAACATAGTCACCGCCTTCGTGCTGGAACTTTCGATACGTCCAGCCATAGCGCGAATCCCAGGAAATAGGCGTATTATTCCGGATGTCGTGGTTGACTGTATTAGAGTAGGCAAACCCTGTGGACGGATCCTGAAATGCTTTTGAGCATTGATCAAGGGCTCCAGGTAACAGAATATCATCGTGGTCTTGCTCCATTAGAATATCGCCGTGACTAAGTTCGCAGGCAACTCGCTTTAGGTATCCCACGTTTGGGATGCCTCTCGTGTCTCGCAACACCTGCACCCTTGGATCCGGGTTCTCGTAGTTTGACGCGCCATTATTCAGAAGCACAGTCCACTCGAAATCGGAGTGAGATTGGCTCTTGATCGAGTCCCACACCTGCGGCAGGAACGACGTGTCATGACTGGGAGTAAAGAGTGAGATCTTCAATGGTTTAGCCCTGTGGACCACAGGCACCATCTGGGCCGCAGTCAAAGCATTCTCGTATTGACTTACAGATTTGATTTACTTCGTCCGCCGTCATTGGAGGTTCCTCTGGTCCGACAAACTCTATCGTCAGGCATTGGCCACGGATTTCGAGTTCGACTTTGTGGGTGCAGTATGTGGTGGGTGTTTCTTTTTTCATAAATCACGATATTCTAGTCAGCTTCATAAAGGAGTTGGCTTTCGCAAACCACCGTTGCACTGCTTGCACCCCCTTTGCTTGTACGCCGATAGTACAGTTCGAGTTTGGCGCAATCATTACCCCATCCAACACCACGCACTGAGCCCCTGCTGTTCTTTGTGTCGGCAGAACTCCGACACCTTGAGCGGTCTGGTAGTAAGATGAGTCTGACACGCCGGCTGTCTGAGGTCCGATAACTCTTCCAGCCACGGTAGATCCAACCACCGAACATTGCACGCCAACTTGAACACCTTGCACTCCAGCCGTTGGCTGGAGCGCAACGACTGCGTGGTATTCGTAAACTCCATTCGCCGCTAATGAAAGCAGATTCGAGAAAACGTCGCTCACAGTCGTTACCCCGAGATCGACTTGATTTCCTGCCCTGGTGTAGATCGTCCCCACATCTCCCTGTGGCCCCTGACCGCCTACAATTCCCTGCGTTCCTTGGACTCCTTGTGTGCCTTGAAAACCTTGCGTCCCTTGGTTGCCTTGATTGCCTTGCGTCCCTTGTGTGCCTTGGAAACCTTGCGTCCCTTGGAATCCTTGCGATCCCTGATTCCCCTGATTGCCCTGCGTGCCCTGTGTCCCTTGCGCCCCCTGTGTGCCCTGAAATCCTTGGCTACCCTGGTTTCCCTGGTTTCCTTGCGTGCCCTGGAATCCCTGATCGCCCTGATTTCCTTGAGGCCCACCGAACGCTCCCTGGTTTCCCTGGTTCCCTTGTGGGCCTGAGGCGCCACTTGATAAGGCTATGATATTGAAATTCGCATTCCGAATGGTGATCGTGGTTCCCGCTGCGTCCGTGCATTGTGCTCGAACCTCAACCGCGTCATTGATAGCTAGCGAGAAAAGAACATCAACGACTATTTCGGTAAGATCAGTTCCGGGGATAGTGATCTCCATGACATCATTTGCCAAGAGATTGTTGTTCCTAAAAAACGCGAATTTGTAGCTGTGGCCGCTCGTCTGAGGCTGAATCGCGGCTGAGAATATTAACCGGAACTCCGCGGAGACGTTTGCCGTCATTTTCCCGGTTACAGTATTCAGAGTCACCCCACTGCTGTCTCCGGCCACCCATGCTCCACCGAATGAGAAATACGCCGCTTGAAGTGTGAGCGTCAGGTTGCCCGTAAAACGCATTTCACCATAGGCTCCTTTCAGAGCACCACCTGAAATCCCAGAGGATGCAAACTCGTGAATCATGTTACCGCCCCCAAAATCGTGAAGGTCAGATTCCCATTTGAGGCGAGGACTCGGATCACGTCCTCTGCTCTGATGGTGACTCCCAATTCACTGGCGAAAGTCTCGTTGGCCGGCAACTGCATATCAAAGTACAGGAAATCCTTGGTCTGAGTTGCGCCTCCAAGAATCGAGATCGAGAACCGGAAAGTGGCCGTAACCGCTCCACGGTTGCACACGGCGAGTTCCTGAATCAGCGCATTGTTCGACGGATCCGGGCTATAAAGAAGCGTCTCGACCCCGGCCGCCGGGACGAGCTGGGCGAGAACACTGATGATGGGCATAACGACTCCCGTTGATTATTAACCTTTAGACTGCGGCACATCGATGCCCAACTGGCGCAGCGTCGTTATCACCGAATCGGCCGCGACTTTGGCATCCGGGTTACTCACTTCACTGGCTAGGATCTGAGTGACCTGAGCCAGCACACCAGCTTCATTCTGATGCTGAGTCATAAATTGAGTGAGGGCTGAATCGTACGCTGTTCCGTTGGGAAGGCTCTTGATGAATTGACGAAGGGTCTCTACGAGTTGAGCTGTATTAGCCGCCGTCGCATAGTTCTTCGAGGATCTCAGATAACCCCACAGAGCCAGTAATCCGCTGACCGCAGTTGTTGCCACGCCTCCCGCCCCGAACAACGTCCCGATGGTTCCGGCCACGCCTTTGATGTCCTGGGCGCCTTGTCCAGTCGCCGAGTACTGATACTGCGGGATGATGTTGGTCACGTAAACCGGGACTCCGTTAGTCACGTACTGCGTCACCACTGGGGCATAGTTGGTCGTGACGTTGAAGATCCCGGATTCGAGTGCCGTGGGAGGACGCGGGTTCTTGCCGACGACTGAGCAGCCGCAAATGGCCAGGAAAGCCAGTAGTGAGAAAGCGATTCGTTTCATAGGTTATTTAAGAGTATTTTTGTTCACGTAAAAGTTGAGTAAGTATCCAACAACCACACCGGCCAAAAAGGTCACGATCAGCATGATCATCTTTGCCTAGGCCTTTCGTTTAAGCGGTTGAAAATTTCTTTGAAGGTTTCCCTGAACTCCTGCCGATCCTGGCCAAGCTGCCTGTACACCGATTCCCGATCCTTTTTTGCTTCCGCCTGGCCGGCTTCTATCTTCTTCATCCAACCCCGAATGTACCATGTCAGGGCTAACACGACTCCGCCAACCGAGCAAACGGTTCGGATGTCCACCTTCCAGTCGCCCGTGATCTGCGGGGCCGACTGAGCGAACAAAGTCGAGACCATCGCCATTAACGTAGTCGGAATCATAAGCCCTAAATCCATGTTTGGTTGTTGCTGGTGCATTGATCATGGCCATCCACCGCCAACCGCAGTTCTAAAGGTTGTAAATCTCGCTTGGAGCAACGCCGATTCCGCCTGAGTCAATCCCTTGCAGAACGCCACCAGAGAGCAGGTGTCCGGACTGTTTATGGCAACTCCACCAGCGATGTTTCGCTCTCCGACGGCGTAACAAGTGGCGTTTTGACGTGTGCCACCAGTCGTGGCCAGCGTGGCGCCGATCTGAGCGTGAGCGTTAGCACTGGCCGCATGGAACATTCTCAAGTCAGTTGCCGACAATCGGCTACCGCAGTAATAACCTTCAGTCAGCCAAGCTCCATGAGCCACCTGCAATTGACCGTTTGCGTTGTCCCAGGTGCGGATATAGTGCGATGTGGTGACTCCGATGTAAGGGAACAAATCCCAGTCCTGAGTTTGGGTTGCCGGATCATTCGTGTACCCGGCCATGGCAAAAATCCCTCCCGTAGTCGTAAAAGCGCACACAACCATCGCCGCGTCGGTATCGTTTGCGAACGCCGTAAACGGATTGAACCCAGTATCAAACGCACTTCCGGCGTTGTTGAACAGCAGGCCATTGTTGCTGATCCCCCAGCCTGCTCCACCCACGAACGTCCAAATCGAGAATCCCTGATCGTGGATGATCGGGCACCGAGCCGCCGTGAGGTCGGTGGAGTCAATAAAGTTCAGGTGAAGGATCTTCGATCGAATCCCATCGGCCACGACACCGAGATAGAACACGTCAGCGTCCTTGATCCTCTGCTTCGACGGCGCCGCACCTCCGTTGGCAATCGCCGTTGCCGCCCATGCCGCCGTCGTGACATCTGGAATATTCAGAACACCCGTAAATGCCCCAGCCGGAGGAGCCCCGGTCGGAGCTACGAACCGGATCTTGGCGTAGAGAACGGCTCCTGACGCCGGGCTGGTGACGCTGACGCTTGTGCCAGGTGCCGCAACCGTAGCCGCCAGAGCAAACGTCACGTTGTCGGTGCTGGTCCAGAGTTCGGTCTGAGTGACGAAGCCAGGGACCGTTCCCCAGGCAGCATCCCCGGTAAGTCCGTTTGCGCTTAGAGACCAGGTGAAGTTTGATGGAACTGGTGTCTTACTCGATGGCGTCACCCGCGATGTGATCACGGCCCCGCCGCTGCACGTGAACACCATCTGAGTACACGCCCCAGTAAAAACAGTCGTCACCGTCCCCTGACCCGTGCTCGGATAAACCGCGCCGCAGATGTTTACCTGAGTCTCGACACCCCAAGTGATGTCGTACGTTGTGTTCGCCTTGACGTTGAGCGTGAACGTGCCACCGGAGCAGACGGATCCACCAGGGATCAGATTTCCAAGCCCGCCGTTAGCGACTTGGCAAAGAAGGTAAGCTCGGACGTGCCGGCGTTCAGACTTCGGAATGCACGAGAAGCATTTGGCCGCCGCGATCAGGCTGGAAGGAGAACAAGAGAGTGCCATGGCGTTTCATGTTCCACCGGCCAGGAGGCATAGAAGATATAGCCTCACCCATTCACGCTCATCCGTCGTCAGGCATTTGAAGCACTTGGCCGCGGCAACCAGTGTCGCTGGGTCAGTGCTGCCCCCAGACGCCGTAGCCAACAGGTAGAGTTCCACTGGCACTTGCATTTCTCGCGGCACGCACTCCATGCAGCGTGCGGCTGCCACCAAACTCGCTGGGTCGCAAGAAATTGCCACGGCTTAAGGGAAGGCGTTGAGCTGGCATCGAAGGAGGATCTCAATAGTCCTGAGATCGTCCAAACTCATGTTCGCAAAGGCATTTATCGCCGCGCGAATCTGAGCAATCGTTTGCGTGCTCGATCCAGACACCCCGGCCGCAATCGCCCCGGCTTGGGCCACCGCCGCGTCGTTCGCATCGGCCACAGGATCGATGGGGATACAGGTCATGCACGCAGATTGCGTGCGGAGTTGGTTTGGAGTTTGGGGTGTTTGCCCGGCAAGTTGCGCGCGCCGTTGTTCCAGGAAATACACGATCGCCGCTTGGTTCTCCTTCTCCGAAAAACACGAGAAGCACTTTGCGGATTGGATCAGGTTGTTAAGAGTGCAAGTCACTGTTGCCATACGTCAAATTTGCCTTTCTGTTGGTTAGTATCCCATGCCGCCCGGGTTCCCGCCAGCTTTGTCCATGGCGTCAATCTCCTTGCCGTAGTCCTCCTCGCCACCTCCTCCGATTTCACTCGGCTTCGTGTTCGAGTATGAGAACTCGGCTTGATCGCCGTAAACCTTGACGATCTTCACGACCACTTCGTCGCCTTCCTTCAGCGGTTCGCCGCCTTTCCCCTGCAAGACCTTCACCGGCGCGACCGCCGTGTTACTGTCATCCATCTCCTCGTCCACAGACTTGGGCGGGGACTTTCCTTCGTCGTTGCCTTCGTGTTCGTCCGAACCGTACAGCGACGACATTTCATCTTCGTGATCTTGCATTTTCATAGAAATAAAGTTGCCTCCCCGCCACCACACGGGGAGGCCACCAACCACCGAAGTCTCTTAGTCAACCGTCCAGGGTATGTTGACACTCTGGCAAACGGCGCCTGTGAGGGTAATGTTCGATCCAGAGACGGCCCAAGTTCCCATCGCCGCAAGGACCGTGTTCATTTGGGCGACCAGCGCGGTCAGTGTGCTCGTGCCGGTCAAAGGATCGTTGAGGATGTTCAAGCCGTTGCACAGGATCGAGTCACGAGGCACTTCGTACGTCCCAGTCGCCGCGTTGAGCACTGGCAAGAACGTGAGGACCACGGTTGAACTCGGGCACAGCGCATTGGCTGAGTTGTAGTTCTGGGCCGGGTATCCTGGGTCATTCGCGCAGTTCGGCACGTCCACGATGCAGGCAGGCTCGCGCAGGTGGAAGAACACCTCGGCGAGTTCGGGATACTGCGCCTGGGTGGCGTAGCTGAAGTCGGCGATGAACTTGCCCTTGTTGCGCCGGGCGTTGTCCACGGCGATCGGGTTGCCGTTTACATCAAGGCCGCACGTGAGGTTGTCCATGACGAACTGCCACTTGCCGGCGAAGTCGCGCATGGCAAACGGCATTTCCGGGTTGATCGCTGTCGTGTCGCGCACGAGCGAAGTCATCGCCATGCGGTGCCAGATGAAGTCCGCCTGCACCTGGGCGTTGTCGTAGTCGGTGTTGACGATTTCCTTGATGCCCTCGGTCGCAGCGACGTTCGTGTAAGGGTAAACGATCTGCAGCACAGTGCCGGCGGCAGAAGTGGACACCTTGTTGAACCGCAGCGCAGTCCAATCGGCGCGCAGGCCGTAGTTGCCCAGTTTCCCAACCCAGCCGTACTTGTGGTACTTCTCGGCATCCACGAAATCGGTAAACCGCCAGTGGTCGGTCAACTCGGGGTTGCCCTCGACCATGTTCCACACTTCATCCATGTCGGTGACGAACTCAAGCATGGGTTGCGTGGATCGATTGATGTCCTCGGAGAGCGCGCCTTCGCGGATCTGCGGCTGCACCCGGCGTTGCAGGTGCCGCGCCGTGATCTTCGACGTGGGCATCGTCGAGATCGTCAAAAACGTCATCGTCGAATCCCACACCGCTGTAATCGGCACCAGCGAGTTGTTCGCCGTCGCCCATTTGTACTTGGCGATCCGGATCGCTTCGGTGCGCATCCGATGCGACGTGATCAACGTCGAAGCCCGGCGATTAACGCGAATGACGTGCGCGAACTGTTGCTTGGCGCGGTCCGCCGAAAGGATCTGGTCGAAGCAGAACAGATCAGTCTCGTAGGCCTTGCGTTGCAGCTTGTAGCTGTCGCGCGTGAAGCCCAAGCCGATCTTGGTGCTCGACGGATCGCAGGGTTGACCGACGCAGGATGCGGCGGTTACATCTTCCCAGGCGCCTCGGAGGTCTGGAAACACATTTTCAAAGCGGTCGAAAGTATGTTCGACGCCATCTTGCGCGGCGAATCTTCCAATCGAAACGTGGCCGATCCACGTGTCGATGGGGTGCATCGCACGGATGATTTCATCATCTAAGTGCTCGGATCGGCGGCTTAAAAAATCTGTGAACGAACGGCATGTAAGGGCCATTTCTAAAAACTTTCTCTTATGGAATTGGCAGGGGATCGATTGAGGGGGCACACGCCAGCCAGCAATTCTCCTGCTGTGTATCTGCGCGTGTCTCGAACGCTGCGCGTGGTCCTCCAGACCTACGAACCGAATTGTGACGGGCTTCGGGAACCGGAGTTGCTTTTAGCTGGAGACTCAGGAACCAGGGGTTCGGGTGGCGGCCTTTCGGCCCGAACAAATTCACGCCACTGTCAGCTATCTACGAGCGATTCTTTTTCGGTTCAACTTTCTTTTTACCGCAAGTTGCGTGACGATGATAAGAGGTTGCCCACTTTTCCACCAACCCAAGAACCATGTTTACTTGTTCCTCATGGTCAATTTGCATAGTGGGATTGGTTTCTGGAATTGGTGTGCCGTTGGTCATCTGTATAAGCAGCCGTTTTTGATAATCCTCGATAACTTTGGCCTGTTCTTTATACTCAGCCTTCAACGACAAGTACGCGTCCCGCAAACTCTTTACCGTTGTGAGTTTGTCGGATGCCTCCTGAATATCTGGGTAATTCTTAAACAGAGGTTGTTTGTCCTGCCGCCACGCGAGAATGGCATTCCTTAGCTTGATCCACTGAGTCCTCCCCTTTTCTTCATCGTCAGTCTTACACTCAGGCAGCATTGCGTGAACAAACTCGTGGCACCCCCTACAGAGGACCACTAGGTGCTTCTCGGTAGTCTCCCAAATCGATTCAGGATACCAGACATGATGAGCGTCATTAGAAATCGACTCGTCTCCACAAATCTGGCACTTAGCCTTCTCTCTTACCAAGGCTTCCAATCGGACACCCTTCCACTTTTCTGATTTTAGATACCCAAACCGATATGCGTGCTTGCTCTCGATGCTCATTTAACTTTACACTACGCAAGTTGCGAGTATAGTTCAAGTATGAAATTCAAAACTGAATTGAAAAAGTGGAGAAGATCGAAACGTTTTCTTCAAAAGCAGGCCGCAGAGTTCTTAGAGGTGAATATCCGCACTTACGAAGGATGGGAGACCGGCCACAGTGTGCCGCACGCATTATCCATTTCCGAAATCAAGAGGCGCATGGCGCAATAAAAGAAAGAACAACACATGAAAACCAGTCCTAAAAAGTCACCAATCAAATGTCCTATATGCGGTCGAAAGTTCGTAGACCAAAAGAAATTTGGAGAGCACGTAGATCGCCACATCATGAAGGAGCTTTTCGCCCACGTGGATGCATTTCCCGACGAAGCAAAAGGTTTCCCCGCCTAACTCATCCGCCCAAATAAAAAACCCCGCCGGACTCGTAACCGGCGGGGACCAATCCTAAACTTCTACGAAGTGATCTGAGTATCGCTGAAAAGTTCAGGAAATCAACTTGCCTTCCATTCTGATTAAGGTCAATATGGCACCAGTCCGTTGTAGCCGGATGAAGTTAAACCAAACATTTTGCACTCGTTCGTTGTCGGCAACGCCTCCCGGCGTTGGCTACACCGCGGCGGGCGGGTGCTTGCCCAAATCACGGCGAGCTTCGAAGCGGCAGGATCGGCTTTGCTTAGGCGCGGCGTGCTGGGGCGTGGAAAGGTCACAATGAAGGCAGTATCAAGACAGACGGAAATTGGAGGGGAATCGCCAACTAATGGAGCTAAAGAACTGGTAGAAATGGAGATACCGTACATAGCAGAGGTTACGATCGAAGGAAGTGCGGATCTCCTGTTTCATCGGTGGAATTGCGAGGCGGTAGAAGAAAAGAGCAAGGCCAAGAAGGGCAGTGCTGCGAAAAAGTCCGACGACATCGAGAGCTACGTTTACCGTAACGAGAAAGGTGAATTGGCCATCCCGGGAGAGTACCTACGCATGAGCCTGATCGCCGCCGCGAAGTTTCGTCAGGATCCGCGCAGTCCTAGAAAATCGGCGGCCGACTTGTTCAAAGCTGCCGTGGTGTCGATCACTAACTTGGCATCACTTGGAGTTAAAAAATGGGACTACGAGGACAAACGCAGGGTGTGCATCCAGCGTAATGCCATCACAAGAACTCGGCCAGCGGTCAAAGCTGGCTGGACGGCGACAATCCAGCTTCAAGTGAACTTGCCGGAGTACGTCTCTCCCACACTGTTAAACGAGGTCATCGGGCAGGCTGGTAAGCTGATTGGCGTTGGTGATTTTCGTCCAACGTTTGGAAGATTTCAGGTCGTGAAGTTTGAAATTCTCGATCTGTAACATGGCCTGGCTCGTAAAGCCAGGGTACTCTGTGGCATGGAGGGTTCAGGTGTGCTCGGTCTTGGTAGGACGCTGTGCGGCGGGTAGAGTCTTGGTTCGCTAAGCTCCGGTCCGGTTATGTGGGGCGCGGTGCGGTATGGTTCGGGCCGAAAGGCCGGTTAGGCAGTCTATGATTGGGAAAGGCAGGCTCGGGCAAGGAGTAGTCGGGTGCGCAATGTTGTGCTTGGGTACTCTCAGGCACGGTTTGGTCAGGTCTGGTTGTGAAGGGTTAGGATAGGCACGGTCTGCTCGGGTTAGTTTCGGAAAGGTTCGCTAAGGCGTGGTCGGGTAGGGTTAGGTCCGGACTAATTGAGTTCGCCTTGGTGGTCTAGGGTTCGGTCGGTAACGGTAGGGCACGTTTGGGACCGCTGTGGTTTTGGCGGTGATTGAGTTAACTCTCGATCACCGCCAAAATGCTTTCTACATCCACGAGGCGCAATCGATCTCCGAGTCTATCCTCCAACCTGACACCTCCGTAAACGGTAGCGATCACCTCGTCTCCTACTTTTATATGAGGCATAACCGAATGCCCACTTTTCACCGTTCTCCAAGGACCGATCTCTTTTACGAGACCTCGAATCGGTTTGACCTTTTCTCCACGGGGTGTGTCATTGGCAACGTCAGGAATCCATAATCCTGAATCGGTTTTATCAGATGGCGGAAGCTGTTGGATTAAGGCTTTTCCCTTCAACGGTTTGATTCGCATGTTTCGCCCTTCGATACCATTTGAACGTGTTTTCTGGGTAGAGAACTATGGGGATCCTGACTTTGCCGTCCGGATAGCGCACGGCCCACCATTTGTTTTGTAGATCATTATTGATAGCTTCTCCCCCTATCTCCTCGCCAGTTTCGATAGGCCGAGTGATCATAAAGTAGCTCTCGCCGTCAGATACAATCAGCCCAGGAAACTCCTCCTTAGACTTCGGAGATTTTACCTGCACCAGATCACCAACCTTCGGTATCAGCCCAGCCCGGCGTAGCTTCGCCTTGGGGATGCAGGACTTCTTCGGCCCGCTCTCAATGCGTCGCGCCCATTCCTGGGCGGCCGGCCTCGGGTCGCGCTTGTGGAATTTCCTAAGAATCTTCAGGAGTTGATTGGCGCTGAGACTTCGGAGGTTCATGTTCCCTTTCGGTCGAGGGCATCAAGTTCGGCGTTGGCGTCCTCAAGGAACCCTCCAGTACCGCCGCCGCTAGGTCCGCCACCCAGGCCGCCGTTGGGATCCGATTTCTCGTACTCGTCGAGCGCGGCTCGGAGTTCAGCAATCGTGGCGAGGTCTCTTTTGTGCCACAGAGCAAGGCGATCGTGGTTGGCAACCTTCTGGCGGATCATCGCGTGTAGGC
>Ga0075435_100000320_pt1 | contig 29604 bp, 23 predicted proteins | sample RhiMethybrSRZTD4_FD_75302 | JGI IMG/M metagenome (GOLD analysis project Ga0075435, IMG submission 75302) | Populus rhizosphere microbial communities from Tennessee, USA - Rhizosphere MetaG P. TD hybrid SRZTD4 | ecosystem: Host-associated > Plants > Roots > Rhizosphere > Soil | place: USA...
AGCCGCGCCTCGGGGCGCCGGCGCTCGGTCGGTTCCGCCATTACTTCAACCTCGATCGCACCGAGGCGCGCTTGCGGGCGCTGCTTCACGACTTCCGCTTTGCGACGATGATGACGGTGCTCGACGAGCAGTTCACCGCGCTCACCGAGCCGGAAATCGGTGCGCTGCCTTACGTGTGGTCCGCGCCATGAGTGTTGTTGCCTTTGCCCGTGCCGCGACGCCGGCGTCGCTCCAGGTGACCGCCGACGTGACCGAGCGCGAGTGGGATCGCTTCGTCGCCCGGCATCCGCACGCCAGCGCGTATCACGTCTGGAAGTGGCGGCAGGTGTTCGAGCGTGCGTTCGGGCACGAAACGCTGTATCTGGCAGCGCGCGATCACGGATCGATCGTCGCCGTGCTGCCGCTGGTGATCTTCAAGAGCCGGATCTTCGGCCGCTTCGGCGTGTCGTTGCCGTTTGTCAACTACGGCGGCGTCCTCGCGCGCGATCACGCCTCTGCGGTGTCGCTGCTGCAGCGCGCCAGCGCGCTCGCCGACGAACACCGCCTGGCGCATGTCGAGTTGCGCCACACCGCGCGCCAGTTTCCGGACCTCGAGGCGCGCACGCACAAGGTCGGCATGCTGCTGCGGCTCGAACGCGACAGCGCCAAGGCGTGGGAATCGCTCGACCGGAAGGTGCGCAACCACGTGCGCAAGGCGCAGAAAAGCCAGTTGACGGTCCGCGTCGGAGGCGCCGAGCTGCTCGATCGGTTCTACGGCGTGTTCGCGCAGAACATGCGCGACCTCGGCACACCGGTGTATTCGCGGCGCTTCTTCGGGGAAGTTCTTGCCGCGTTTCCGGAGACTGCGCGAGTGTTTCTCGTCGACAAGGGCGACATCACCGTGGCCGGCGCGATCACGTTGTCGTATCGCGACTCGATCGAGAATCCATGGGCCTCGTCGCTGCGCGAGTATCGGAGCCTGGCGCCGAACATGTTGATGTACTGGCACATGCTCGAGCACGCGATCGAGACGCGGCACTCGGTCTTCGATTTCGGCCGCTCGACGCCGGACGAGGGGACCTTCCATTTCAAGAAGCAGTGGGGCGCCGAGCCGACGCCGCTGCACTGGGAGTACGTGTTGGCGAACGGCCGCACGCTGCCGAACCTGTCGCCGTCGAACCCGAAGTATCGCGCCGCGATCGCGCTGTGGCAGCGGCTGCCGCTCGCCGTCGCCAATCGCCTCGGGCCGCACATCGTCCGCTCGATTCCATGATCGGCGCGCCGACCACGCAGCGGGTCTACGCGGCGACTGCGGCCGCGTTCATCGCCTTTGCGGTGTGGGGCAGTCTGTTTCCGTTCGACTTCCACCCCGTCTCGTGGGGCGACGCCGTCGCCAGCTTCTGGAGCCCGTTGACGGTTCCCGTGTCGCGCTGGTCTGTCAGCGACTTCGTCTCGAACGTGCTCCTGTTCGTGCCGATTGGATTGTTCGCGACGGCGGCCGTTTCATGTCCACTCGTAGCGCAGCCCTTCAGGGCTGCCTCGGCGAGTGCGGGCAGGCCTGAAGGCCTGCGCTACGTTGGCCGGGTCCTGTTCGTCGCTACTACGTCGATGGTGCTCAGCATCACCATCGAACTCGCGCAGGCCTTCGTGCCCTGGCGGACGCCGTCGGTGGTCGATGTCGGCGCCGAGATCATCGGCGCCGCGTGCGGCATCGTCGTCTGGACGCTCATCCATCAGCCACTCGACGCCCTCGTCGCGGCAGCGGTATCGCTGGTGCGCCGCTCGTCCTTCGTCGAGCGCCTCTTGCTTGCCTACTGCGCGCTTTTTGCCGCTGCGTGGCTCGTGCCGGCGGACTTCACGCTGCGACCGAACGAGATCGCCGACAAGTATTTCCACAAGCGGCTGCTGCTGCCGTTCACGCCGTCGCCCGATGCGGCAACGGCGCGCGACCTGACGATGATCGCCGCGGCGGCGCTGCCGATCGGCGTCACCGCGACGCTCTGCGGCTGCGGCGGCGCGGCGCGGCGCTCGATCGTGACGGCAGCGCTCGTCGCAACCACGTTCCTGACTGGCCTCGAGGCGGCGCAGATCTTCGTGTTCTCGAGAACGACCGACGGCACAGCGTTCGCTGTAGCCAGTGCAGCGGCGGTGGCTGCGGTGATGCTCGCCGGAGTTGCCGGCCGGCGCCCGGTCGCGACGGCGCGTGCGGAGGGACGCTGACATGGCGAGCGATCGTGCGCTGCCCGTGCCAGTCCTGACCGTCGCCGTCAGGCCCGTGTCATCACGAGTCGAGGTGTGCGAGCCAGTCACGATTGGTATTCCGTTCCCGGCGGGCGCCGTCGAGGACGTGCGTACCATCACGCTGCACGACGAGCACGGGACGGCTGTCGCGGTGCAGGCGCTGCCGACCGAAGCGTGGCCGGACGGCAGCGTGCGATGGGCGTTGCTCGACTTCTGCTCGGCCGGCAGCCCGGCGCGCGAGCGCTCGTATCGCATCGCGATGGAGCCGCCGACAGATCGTCCCGCAGCGCCGCGGATCGCCATCGTCGCCGATCCGAACGGCGTTGTCGTCGACACCGGCGCGGCGACGTTCGCGTTCGGATGTGGACGCGGGTTCCCGTTCGCGCGCGTGACCGTCGGCACGACTGAGGTGCTGGACGACGCGCATCAGCCGGCGCTGGTCTTGACCGACACCGACGGCCGCGAAACACGAGCCACGGTGACGCGCGCCGTCGTCGAACAAAAGGGCGACGTGCGGTCGACGATCCGCGTCGAAGGCTTCGCCGGCGGCAGTCGCCGCGCGCCGCTCGTCGACGTGATCGCGCGCGTCGAATGTTTCGCGGGTTCCGGCGCCACGCGCATCGCGATCACTGTTCGCAACCCCCGGCGGGCGCGGCACCGCGGCGGATTGTGGGAGCTCGGCGACGAAGGCTCCGTGTTCTTGCGCGACCTGTCGCTGCGCGTACCGCTGCACGACGGCATGCGTGCAACGTGTGCCACCGAGCTCGATGCGCCGTTCCAGCCGGTGGACACCGACTGCGAGCTCTACCAGGATTCGAGTGGCGGCGACGCCTGGCAGCACGAGAACCACGTCAACCGCGACAACGTCGTGCCGTGCCGGTTTCGCGGCTATCGCTTCCGGACGCGGTATCGCGAACGCACCGGCCTTCGCGCCGCGCCGGCCCTCGCGTTCACGCACGCTGCCGGTGCGCTGACGCTGGCCGTGCCCCAGTTCTGGCAGAACTTTCCGCGTGCGATTGAAGTCGAACCGCGAGGTCTCGACGTTCGCTTCTGGCCGCGGCAGGCCGCGGGCAACCACGAACTGCAGGGCGGGGAGCAGAAGACGCACCGCCTTGTCCTGGCTTTCGGCGACGATCCAATCGCACGCGACTCGGTGTGGTGGGGCCGAGCGCCTGCCGCCGTGTCGATGACGCCGGAGTGGTACAGCGCCGCCGGCGCGGTGCCGTTCCTGACGCCGGCCGCCGACGACAAGGAGCCGCGATACCGGCAGCTCGTCGACCAGGCGATCGAAGGGGACGCCGCGTTCGAGTCCAAGCGCGACGTGATCGACGAATACGGCTGGCGGAATTTCGGCGATATCTACGCCGACCACGAGAACCCATTCGCGAAGGATCCGGCGCCGATCGTCTCGCACTACAACAACCAGTACGATGCGATTGGCGGCTGCGCGGTGCAGTTCATGCGGACGGCGGATCCGCGGTGGTCGCGGTTGATGACCGAGCTCGCGACGCACGTCGAGGACATCGACATCTACCACACCGACTGCGACAAGGCGGCGTTCAACGGCGGGCTGTTCTGGCACACGTATCACTATGTCGCGGCCGGCCGCAGCAGCCACCGCAGCTATCCGCGCCGCGACGGCGTCTGCGGCGGCGGACCGGGCAACGAGCACAACTACGCCGGCGGCCTGCGCCTGCACTGGCTGCTCACCGGCGATCCGTTGTCGCGCGAGGCGGCGATCAGCCTCGCGAACTGGGTCGTCAACATGGATGACGGCACCAAGACCGTCCTCCGCTGGCTGAGCCCGAGCGACACCGGGCTGGCCAGCGCCTCGAACACCCCCGACTACCACGGCCCAGGGCGCGGTGCCGGCAACTCGATCCTGACGCTGATCGACGGCCACCGGCTGACCGGCGACGCGCGCTATCTCGCAAAGGCCGAGCAGCTCGTTCGCCGCTGCATTCATCCGTCGGACGACATCGCGGCGTTGAATCTTCTCGACGCCGAGCGCCGCTGGTCGTACATCGTCTTTCTGCAGGCGCTCGGCAAGTATCTCGACTACAAGATCGAGCGCGGCGAGAACGATCGGATGTACGCCTACGGCCGCGACGCGCTGCTGCATTACACGCGGTGGATGGCTGCGCGCGAATACGCGTACCTGGACAAGCCGGAGATCCTCGAGTACCCGACCGAAACGTGGGCAGCGCAGGACATCCGCAAAGGCGAGGTCTTCACGTTCGCCGCCCAGCACGCCGGCGGCGACGAGCGCGCGCGGTTCATCGAGCGCGCCGCCTACTTCGTCGACGCGTCTCTGTCGGCGCTGATCGCGTCGCCGACGCGCGCGCTCACGCGGCCGATCGTCCTGCTGCTGTCGAATGGGTTCATGCGCGCGGCCAACCGCTGCCCAGAGGTGCGCCCGGCGCCGCTCTGCACCAATGCCGACCACGGATCGCCGTCAAGATTCATTCCGCAAAAGGCTCGCGCCAAACTTCGGCTCCGGCAGTCGGCCGCGGCGGCGATGATGCTGCTTGCGCTCGTCGTGCTCGGCGTCCTTGTGAATCTGACATCAGCCTCGAGCCTCATGCCTTAAGCGGGCTTGCGGCTTGAGGCTTACGTAGTGTGATAATCGCCCGTCCCATGGCCGCGACGCCGGCAGTCAGGCTGTTCATCGCCGCCTTCGCGATCGCCGTCGGCGCGGAGCGGTATCTCGCCGCGGCGGACACCGCGATTGCCACCGTCGGCCTTACACCTGGATGGGCCACATTCGGCGAAGCCGTCCCTCAGGGCGTCGCGACCGGCGGCCTGCAGGTTGGTTCCCTCACGACACAGACCGACGTCAAGAACCGCTGGCCCGACGGGTCGATCAAGTTCGCGATCGTCTCCGCACACGTGGCAACCACGGGTAACTATCCGATCACCCCGTCCGCCGCCGTGAGCGGATCGTTCACGCCGATTGTGCCGACGGCTGCAGTCACTCTGACGATCGACGGGACGCCGTACGTTGCGACGTTGCCGGGTAGTCCGGGCACCGACGTGTGGCTCGACGGCCCGGAGGTCCGGGAGTGGCGCACCGTGATCGCACCCACTGCCGGGGCCGCAGCGCACCCGTTTCTTCGCGTGATCTTCGATGCGCGCGTCTACCGTGATGGCAAGGCGCGCGTCAGCGTCACGGTCGAGAATGTGCTCAACCAGACTGCCGCGACGACGACGGCGTACGACGTTCAGGTGCGCGCCAACGGCCAGGCGCTGTTGACGCGAGCAAACGTGGAACATTACTACCTGACGCGGTGGCGCAAGACCTACGACCTGCAGGCGCCGTCCGCGACGGTCACGCCCGACCTGGCGCCGTTCAACCTGTCGAAGGCCATCCCACCAATCAACGCCGTCGTCGCGCTCGAGCCGCGTGTCGATTCTATTGGCGCGAACTTCGAGATCCTGCAGTCGGGTGCCCTCGATCCGATCATGGGTGCACACGGCGGCCGCGCCGAGCTGGGGCCACTGCCCGACTGGACGGCAAGATTTCTCGCGACCAGGAACGCGGCGCAGGGCGCCTTTGTGCTTGCAAACGGCGATCTTGCCGGCTCGTGGCCCATCCACGTTCGCGAACCGGACAACGCGGTGCTGTCCGGCCTTGGCCGCGAGCATCTGCTGTCGATCGACGAGGAACCGGACGCATGGCTGTTCGCTGGCGGGAGCGGCATCAAAGGGACGCCGATGCCGATGCCCGAGTACGGCTCGGGTATTCCTGGTCCCGGCCAGTCGCCGCTCGGTCCTTCGAATGCGCACGTGCCGGATCTCGCCTACGTCCCGTACTTGCTGACCGGCGACCGCTATTACGCCGAGGAAATGGCGTTCTGGGCGAACCACGGCATGCTCGCGACCAGCGGTCATGGCGCCGCCGGGCTGCTCGTGGGCAACGAAGTACGCGGGTTCGGCTGGGCGTTGCGGAACCTCGCAGAGGCGGCGGCGTACTATCCGGACGCCTCGCCGGTGAAGGGGTACCTGGCGGAGAAGGTCGTCAACAACCTCGCCTGGCTCGACAACTACGCAAAGGCCTTGAGGACGGCAAGCAACCCGCTGTGGATCGTCTACGCGTGGACGAAGTACGACCGGCCCGAGGGGCCTGAGTACTTCGCGCACTGGGAGAACAGCTACCTCGCCTACGGGATCGATCGTGCCGTGAAACTCGGGTTCGCGGCGGACAACGCGTATCGCGACGCCGCCAACGATCTGCAACTCCGGTTCTTCACGAGCGAGCCGGAGTATCCGCGGTCGGAGGGCGCGCCGTACGCGATCCCGTACGGCGCGGTCCGCGACGGCAGCATCACGTTCTTCTCGAGGATGGCGGAGTTCAGGCGTGGCGCAGTCGCAAACCATCGCGACTTCGCCGGCTACTACGGTCCGGAAGCGCGCCTCGCGATCATGGAAGCGCGCGAGCGGGGCGTCGCTGGCGCGCAGGCGGCGTACGATTATCTGTGGGGCTTCATCGGCACCGGCGAGTCGTACTGCGCCACGAGCGAGACGACGAACCTGCCGTACCTCGCGTGTCGTGCGGGCTTCGCGTTGGATCCATATCCGACGTTTCGGTAGCGTCGGACGGGAGCGCGAAAGCTCTAGCTGAGCGACCGTACGCTCGGCTGAAGCCTTCGCGCTCCCCGCCGTCAAGTGATCCGATCACGATTGGCGAATGTCGAGTGGCGAAAAAAAATCTTTGTCGATCTTCGTACCTTCGTGTCTTCGTGGTTCCGTCGCGGGTGTCTAGCCGGCGACTGCGGTAGGCGCCGCGCCGCTGCGGGCGGCGCGTTCCACGAGGTCGACGAGCGGCGCGAGGCGTTTCGGCCACGCCAGATCGGCGAGCCGTGCGCGTTCGGCGTGGCGGCGGCGCGCCTGCGGCGTCATCGCGAGCAGGTCGATCACGTGCGCGGCGAACTGTTCCGGCGTGTCGCCTCGCCGGCAGGCGGCATGGACTTCTGTCGGCAGACCGTTCCACACCGGCGACGTGACCACTGACGGCAGACCCGCCGCGGCCGCTTCGAGCACCTTGTTCTGAACGCCGCGCGCCTGGTGGAGCGGCGCGACGGCAACCGCCGATCGCCACAAATACGGTCGCATGTCCGGCACAGCGCCGGTCACCTCGATTGACGGATCAAGGCTCGCCAGCTGGCGAATCGCGCGCGTCGGCGAGGCGCCGGCCAGCGTCAGGGTCGCCGTCGGCCGGGCGGCGCGCACCAGCGGCCACACGCGCCGGGCGAACCAGAGCGCGCCGTCGGTATTCGGCGCGTAGTCGAAGACCGCGGTGAAGATCACCCGCTCCGCATGCGCCGGACCATCGTGCGGCGTCAGCGCACTGACGTCGACGCCGTTCGGTACCACATGCACGTCGGCGCCGCGGCAGCCGCGCCACAGCATGTCGCGCTCACGGTCGTTGACCACGGTGGCCGCGAACGCGCTGCGCACCGCGCGCTGTTCGAACGCGCCGAGACAGCGCGCCTCGCGGCGGTAGATCCACGCGCGTGGAAAGCGGGTCGCCTCGGCAAAGGCCGCCCACTTCGCCGAATCGACGTCGACGACGTCGAGGACGAGCGGGACCTCGTCGAGCGGCGAGGTCAGCGCGAGCGGCGCGACGCCAGTGCAGTAGGCGAGCACTACGTCGGGAAACCACCTCGTCGTAGCCCTCGCGATCGCGGCGCGCATTGCCGGCGCGTGCAGCAGCGCGTGCGTCAACGGTGTTGCAGTCGGGAGCGCCAGCGCTGCGGTGACGAGGTTTCGCGCCCGCGGCACCATGGCGGTCGTGACGCCGACGCCGAGCTGCCGCAGCGTGTTGGCCTGCGCCGCCTCGTCGCGATCGTGGACCAGCGACACGACGCGCACGTCGGCACGCGCGGCGAGCAGCTTCACAATGTGGTGCGCGCGGACGCGGTCGCCGCGATTCGGCGCGTACGGGAGCCGGTGCGTCAGGATCAGAACCTTCATACTGCTCGCGCCGCCTCGTCGCCGCGGAACCGGATGATTTTTGCCGGGACGCCGGCGACGATCGCGCGCGCCGGCACCGGACGGGTGACTACCGCGCCCGCGCCGACGACGGCATCGGCGCCGACGTCGGCCATGATCACCGCCGCTTCGCCAATCCATGCGCCGGCGCCAATGCGCACGAGCTGTTCGGCGCGACCCTGCTCACGGATCGGCCGCGACAGGTCGTCGATCTGGTGCGTCGCCGGCCCGCTCGGGATGTGCACGCCGGCGGCAATCAGCACGTCGCGACCAATGTGGACCAGGCCGAGCCGGCAGCCGGGTCCGACGTAGACGTGCTCGTCGAGCCGGCAGCCGGCGCGCGACAGCGTCGTACCCCACTCGACGACCGCGGTTGCGTGGCAGGCGTCGAGCGCGTGGCTGAGGAAGGCGCCACGGATATAGTGACCCGATAGACCTGGAATCAGCGACAGCCACTGAATCGATCCCTCGAGCGCGCGATCGCGGCCGAAAAGCGCCGTGCGCAGCGCGAACATCGGCAGCATCGGCGCGATCGCGAGGTGTGCGGCGGCCCGCGCCGCCGATTTCAGCAGCGACTTGGTCGTCATGCGCAGCGCTCCGCCAGCTGCGGACCATCCGGACGCTCGAAGATCTCGGCAAGGTCGGCGTAGATGCGTTCGACGGTTGCGACCCGTTCGTCGAACGAGAGGGTCGTTTCCACGCGCGTGCGCGCCGCCGCCACCTGCGCCGCTCGCAGCGCAGGCTGCAGCAGCATTTGCGACATCGCCGTCGCGAGCTCGAGGGCGTCGCCGCAGCGAACCACGAGTCCGTGGACGCCGTGCTGGATCATTTCCGCCGTGCCGCCGGCGGCCGTCGCGACGACCGGCGTCTCGAGCGCCATCGCCTCGAGGACGGCGTTCGACGTGCCTTCGTAGTCCGACGATTGCACGAACAGATCGAGCGCATGGTGCAGTCGCGCGACGTCACCGCGGTGGCCGCACAACTGCCAGGTGCCGACGGCAAGCGTGCCGGCGGCGAGCCGCTGCAGCGTCGCGCGTTCGCTGCCGTCGCCGGCAATCACCAGTCGTAACTCGGGCCAGCGGCGCTGCAGCATCGCGCACGCCTCGATGAGCAGATCGAACCGTTTTTGCGGCTCGAGGCGTCCCACCGATCCGACGACGACATTCGAGGTGGTCAGTCCGAGTTCGGCGCGTACGCTGGCTTCGATCGAGCGATCGCGGCGAAAGGCGCGGTAGTCGATACCATTCAGGACCGTGCGCACGCGATCCTTCCCGACGCCGCGGCGGAGCAGTTCCGAGCGGATCTCGCTCGACACCGCAATCGTTCGTGGGAAGGCGCGCAATATCTGCTTGTCGAGCGCGTAGTAAACCAGCCGCTCACGCAGGCTGTGGCCGGTCCAGCCGTGCGCCGTCGCCACTGGAATCACGCCCTCGGCGCGCGCCAGCAGCAGCGCCAGCAGATCGGTTTTGTAGTCGTGGGCGTGGACGATATCGATGCCGCGATCGCGGACCAGTTGCCGCAGCGCCGGCCAGATGCGGACGTCGAACGATCCGCGCTCGACGATCTCGACGTAGTCGATGCCGAGCTTCGCCGCGCGTTCGGCGATGCCGAAGGTCGCGTCGCCGTGGTCGCGGATATAGCACACCGTTACCGGGAACCGCGCGTCGGCGCGCTGCGCGCCAAGGAGGATGGTTTTTTCAGGTCCGCCGCCGGTGCCACGGACGCTTCGCAGTTCGAGAATGCGCATAGCCTCGCCGATCACTGATTCGTCAGCCGTTCGATCGTCAATGCCGGGAGCGGCGGACGCGCCGCCGGCACTCGCGTCGCCGCATCGGCGATCGCATCGCAGGCGCAGGCGCCGACGACCGACCAGTCGTAGCGGGTCTGCGCCAGGAGTTTCGCCCGCGCCGCCAGCACGCCGCCCCGCGCCGGGTCGACCATCAGGCTCGCCACGGCGGCGGCAAACTGCGGCCGCTCAGCGATCACCAGGTGCCGGCCATCGTCTGCTGCGATCCCTTCGCAGCCGACGGGCGTGCTGACGACGGGAAGACCGGCGGCGAACGCTTCGAGAATCTTCAACCGCGTGCCGCCACCGGTTTCGAGCGGCACCGCGAGCACGTCGGCATCGCGGAAATACGGCGCCACGTCGGGCACGTCGGCCGCGATCTCGACATGCTGGTTGTCGCGCGCCAGCGCGAGGAGATCGGCCGGTGGATTCCGGCCGACGATGACGACCCGGGCATCGGCGACCGTTCGACGGACAATCGGCAGAACGTCGGTCGCGAGATATCGCGCGGCGCTCGCATTCGGCGGCCATCCGAGCGCGCCGACGTAGAGAATGGTCGGCCGCGGCGAATGGAGCTCGCGCGGGCCGTCGTAGGCCGTGCAATCGACGCCGTTCGGCACGAGGACGACGCGCTTCGCGCCGAGGTCGGTAAAGTACGCGGCGTCTTCGTCCGACACCGCAAGGATCGTGTCGGCGATCTCGACGGCGCGCCGCTCCATCCGCGCGAGCAACTCCGTTTCGCGCCGCAGATAGAGCGGCCGCATCCGTCCGCCTGCCTCCGCCGCGGCCCGCCGCGCCAGGCGCGAGTAGACGTTGTGCATGTCGACGACGACCGGCACGTCACCGCGGATCCGTTCATAGACGAGCGAGTCGAGATGGTCGAGATAGAGGACGTCTGGCCGCTGCCGCCGCGCTTCGTCGCGGAGGATCCGCGCGACGACCGCCGATCGATGCCGCGCGAAGAGCACGTATGGCTCACGCGCCGCCGCGGCGGCCGCGATCTTCAGCCCTTCGATGAGCGGCAGCCGCGGACGCGACGTCACCAGACGCGGTCGCACGCGCTCGGCCGCGAGCGCGCCGGCTGCGGTTTCGGCGCTGCCGCCGCGCACCGGCGCGACGAGCCGGACGTCGAATCGCGACGCGAGCGTCCTCAGCAGATGGAAGCTGCGCAAGTGGCCGCCCGAGTCGAGCGGCCATGGTGGCTCGCTCGTGACCGCCAGGATCGAGGGCCGGCCGTTGTGGTCGTCGGTAATGCGGTTCGCGCCGCGCGGCAGCGCGCGATGGAAGGATTCGAACGGTCTCATCAGCGTGTGGTCCTGCGCGCAGCGCTGGCTTTCGGCGCCGGGGCTTTCGTCTCGCTCAGCATTTTGGTCAGCAGGGTTGCATCGACGCGGCCGATCGCCCATCCCGACCGCTTGTTCAGATCGTCGAGCGTGCTGACGCCGTTGGTCGCATCGTTCATCACCCGCGCCAGGCTTTCGTTCGCGCCGCGATCGCCGAGCGACTGGCAGATCGTGAGCAGCAGGCGCGCCTCGGGACCGTAGTAGCCTTGCAGCGGCCGGATGAAATCCGGCGACGCGGGCTTCGGGACGGAGAAGGTCGCCGCCGCCACTTCGCCGAGCGTCTGGAAGTAGGTGAGCTTGTGATCCGCCGACCACTTCCCGACGGCCAACAGGTACGGCACCTGGCGGTCGTGGTCTTTCGGCCACTGCGCGTCAGTAAACAGCGCGAGCTGCAGCCGCGCGATCCGGTTGCGGATCGTCGCGCCGGCGTTGGCGAAGTTGAACGACGCCACCGGACCGTGCTGCATCACGCGATCGACGGCCCACGCGAGATAGGTTTGTTCCCACAGCGAGATCCACATGTACGGCTGGTACTGCGGCATCCCGTCTTCCGGCCGCCGGTTCGGGAAGAGCGTCTGCACCGGACCGGATTGATAGGTCGCGGCGTACTTGTCCAGGTAGGTGAGGTTGTTCCACACCTTCGCCGCGAGATACGCCTTCATCGGGCTCGCGTCGGGCAGATACGCCGCCGCATCGCCAACATTGCGCAGCCCCCATCCGATCCCGCGCACTTCGTTGCCGATTAGCAGGCCCTGCGCGCCTTTGCGGTTGTCGTCCGACGCAAACGATCCAATCAGGCAGAAATTCGCCCAGTACGCCGTTTCGTCGGCGAAGAAGCGGTCGCCGGTGACGAGATACGGTATGAACGCGAGGGACGGCTGATGCGCGACGTCGCCGGGCTCGGCTGCGCCTTTCATCAGGTTCTTCGGACCGTCGAAGGTCGGCCGGTTGTCGACCCACCGCCGATCGAGCCAGTAATACGGATGCCGATCAATGGTGACGAAGGACTGCGCGTCCGGCTCCTTGATGTGGACGCCCCAGCTGCCGGCGAGCTCGCCGTGCCTGAGCACGTAGGCGCGCTGGTCGGCGCGGCCGCCGACGAGAAATTGCGCCGTCCAATCGGGATAGGGCGCCAATTCCGGACGTCCCGAGTGCGCGTTCATCGGCACCGTGAGATCGCCGAAGGCAAGGATGCCGAATCCCGAGCCGCTGACCCCGGTACCGGTGAGCGTACGTTTCGGCTGCGCCAGCGTCGGCAGGTACGCCGGCAGCGCCTTCGCGACGGCGAACGCGGTGAGGTTCGGCGTCACGATCGATTCTTCGAGCGCCCCGGTGGTGAACACCTTGCGCCAGCGCGTCAGGTACTTGTGAACGACGTTGGCCTGCTGGAACACCGGCTTGCCGGCAATCGCGACCGCGACGTCGTAGGTGAGCTGATCGGCCGATGCGACGTCGAGCGTGTTCTCGGTGGTGATGTCGATGCGCTGGCCGCCGCCGGCGTAGGCGCGGACGTCGAAGATCACGCGAAGGAACGGATGCCCGCCGGGCGCAACGATCGCCCGCCGTTCGGAGACGAGCGGCCCCGTCAGCCACGCATCGGTCATCGCCCCGGGCAACGTCGCCACATAGGGATGACCGTCGATCATGTATGTGACCGCGACCTGTGCGTTGGCTGCCGGCAGCGCTCCCGAGGCCGGTGCGTCGGCGGCGGCGATTGGCAAGGCGCCGGCGCGGGCGATGTTCGCGGTGACGACGGCGAAGCGGATCGATCCGTCGGGCCAGCGCACTTTCACGTCGGTCTGCGTCGGCAGCGCTCCGACCTTGACGCCGTTCCTGGCGGCGCCCTGCGGCAGCGCAAGCCCGAACGTCGCCCACCCCCTCGTGAACGTGTTCGCGGCGAGCGCCCGCTCCTCGGCGTGGACCGGCCGCGGAAACGACAGCAGAACCGAAACGGCAATCGCCGCACACCACGACAACCCTGCGGCCGAACCGCGAAACCCTGGATGCACGATGGGAGGTGAGGGGCAAGAAGGATGCCGCGGCGTCGCGTCAGAGCGGGTCGAGCACGCCGCGATTGGCGCAGGTTGAACGCGATCGCCGAAGGCGATCGGCTGCGTAGAGAAGACAGAAGTCTGCCTGCCAGCAGACTTCTGCGTCTCTTACATTCCTGACATCGCGTCCGCACGGGAGTTTGCAGCCGATTGGGCGCGTTGCCGCGGCCCTGGATGGCGGCCGCTTTGCTCTACCCCGCCACGGCAATGCTTCGAAGCCTTTTCATCCTCGCGATCCTCGTGCCAGGCCTCCTGGCGTCGATCCGCAGCCGCTACGCCGCGCTGGTGATGTATCTGTGGTTCGCGCTGTTCCGGCCGCAGGACTGGCTGTGGATCGACATCACCAGCCTGCGGCTGTCGCTGGTCCTCGGCGTGCTGTTGCTCCTACCCGGGCTCGTGAGCGGCATCGTTCCCAACCTGACGCACCCGTTGAGCGTCGGGATGATCATGTTTTTCCTGTCGGCGCTGGTGAGCCAGGCGCACGCGGTGAACCCGGCATTCGGCTGGGTGTGGGTCGACTTCCTGGGCCGCCTGCTGCTCGCCTGCATGATGATTACGACGCTCGCCAATAACTCGAAGCGCATCGCCGGCGTCGTCGGGATCGTCGGCGGCTCGCTCGGCTTTCATGCCGCGAAGGCGGGCCTCGCCTACGTCGTCGGCGGCGGGACGCGCTTCGCCGACGGCCTGTCCGGCGCCTTCGTCGACAACAACGGCTATGCGCTCGGCACGGTGATGATCATGCCGATGCTGCTGGTCACCGCGCAGAACATCGATCTGATCTACGACGGCAGGTTTCTGAAATGGCTGCGGCGCGGACTCTACGGCGCGGTGATGCTGTGTGCGTTCGCGGTGGTCGGCACGTATTCGCGCGGTGGATTCCTGTCGTTGTCAGGCGCGGGCCTGGTTTACGTGCTGCTGCAGAAGCGGCGCTTCACCGCGCTGGCGTCGGTGCTCGCCGTCGTGTCGCTGTTTCTGGCAGTGGTGCCGATTCCGGAGTCGTACCTGAAACGTCTGGAGACGATTCAGACCTACGAGAAGGTCGGTGAGGATTCGGCGCTGAGCCGGCCGCACTTCTGGAAGGTCGGCCTGCGCATGGTTACCGAGAATCCATTCGGCGTCGGCCTGAAGCAGTACGAGTTCGCGTACGACAAGTACGACTTCCTGCACGGCAGGTTCGGCAGCAAGCGCGCCGTCCACAACAGCCACGTTCAGGTGCTCGCCGAACTCGGCTACATGGGCGAGGCGGCGTGGGCCGGCCTGTTCGTGTACGCATTCATCGTCTGCATTCGTGTCCGCTCGCGATCGAAATCGGAGCGGCTCGACACGCGAACGGCCTATTTCCTGTTCACCGCGGCGAACGGACTGTTGACGTCGATGACCGGATTCCTGATCGGCGGAACGTTCCTGAGCCTCGCCCTGAACGATCTGACGTGGCTGACCTTCGGCATGGTCGCCGCCGTCGACCGGATGTCGGCGAAGTGCCTCGCCGAACCGGTGCGGCAGCGGCTCGCACCGGCGCCCGTGGTTCCGCTCGCGTTCCGCGTCGTGCCGAGCTACTCGACGTCGAGAGGCAATGCCGTATGAGGGTGATGGTGGCCGAAGCCGTGTGGGCGCCGGCACCGATCGCCGTGCGGGCCGCGCATGTGATGCAGGTTGTCCTGCGGATGACGCCCGGCGGCACCGAGCGCCTGGTCCTCGAGATCTGCAAGCGCGTGCGCGAAGAATTCAACGTCACCGTCTGCTGTCTCGACGACGAAGGGGAGTGGGCGAGCGAGCTGCGTGCCGAAGGCATCGAGGTGATCGCGCTGTGCCGAAAGTCTGGGTTCAGGCCGAGCGTCGGTCGCCGGATCGCGGCGCTGGCCGAGGAGCGGCATGTCGATCTGCTGCATTGTCACCAGTACTCGCCCTTCGTCTACGGCTGGATCGCGTCGCAGCTGAATCGGCGCCTCAAAGTCGTCTACACGGAGCACGGTCGGCTGTCGGATGCGCCGCCGTCGTGGAAGCGGCGGCTGATCAACCCGGTGCTGTCGCATTTCAACGGTGAGATCGTGGCGGTCTCGCACGAGCTCCGCGACTACATGCTGATGTCGCGATTCGCCGCCCGGCGCGTCGGGGTGATTCACAACGGCATCGAGCCGGGCGCTGTGCCGTCGCCTGCCGAGCGGCGGCGCGCTCGGCGCGTGCTTGGCGTGGACGACACGGCGTTTGTCGTCATGGCGGTGGCGCGGCTCGATCCGGTGAAGGACTTCCCGACGCTCATCGACGCGTTTGCGATCGTGCGCCGTCAACTGCCGCACGCGCGGTTGGTGATCGTCGGCGACGGGCCCGAGCGGGCGCGGCTCGAAGCGAGCGTCGACGCGTCGAACCTCGCCGCGTCGGTGGACATCATCGGCTACCGTTCGGGCGTGCGCCAGCTGCTGCCGGCGGCCGATCTCTACGTCAGCAGCTCGATCAGCGAGGGCATTTCGATCACGATCCTCGAAGCGATGGCGGCGAAGGTTCCGGTGGTGGCGACCGCGGTGGGCGGCACGCCGGAGGTGTTGCCGACGACGGGAGAGGGCGGGCTTCTCGTCCCGAGCCGCGATGCGGGCCGGCTGGCAGGGGCGATCGTGACACTCGAGCGCGATCCGGCGACGCGCGCCGAGATTGCGGCGGCAGGCCGCCGCCGGCTCGAATCGGCATTCAACCTGGATCGGATGGTCGGCGACTACGTGCGAACGTACCGCCGGCTCCTGGACTGACATCATGTGCGGCATTTCGGGAATGGTGGCCATCGAGGGCGCGCTTGCGCCAGCGCTTCGCGGCGCAATCGGGCCGATGACGGCGGCACTGCGGCATCGCGGTCCGGACGGCCAGGGCGTCTTCGCCGACCAGGTCGCCGCGCTCGGCCATCGGCGGCTGGCGATCATCGACCGCGAGGGCGGCGCGCAGCCGATCGCCAACGAAGACGGCTCGTGCTGGATCGTGTTCAACGGCGAGATTTACAACCATCGCCCGCTACGCGAGCGGCTCATCGGCCTCGGCCACGTCTTCCGCACGCATTCGGATACCGAAGCCATTCTTCACGCGTACGAGCAATTCGGCGCCGACTGCGTGCCCATGCTCGAGGGGATGTTCGCCTTCGCGATCTACGACAGCCGCAACCGCGAGCTGTTCATCGCCCGCGATCGCCTGGGCAAGAAGCCGCTGTTCTTCGCCGAGCTCGGCGGCGCGCTGCACTTCGCCAGCGAGATCAAGGCGCTGCGCGAGTCGCCGGCCTGGGACGCGACCATCGACTGGTCGCAGCTCGAAGGCTACATGTCGCTCGGCTACTTCCTCGCGCCGGGGACGCCGTATCTTCGGGTCCGCAAGCTGCCGCCGGCGCACTGGCTGCGGCTGCGCAACGGCCGCGTCGAAACGCGGCGCTACTGGGACGTCGAGCGGTTCGACGATCATCCGAAGACCGGCCTCGCGCTCGAGGACGAAATCGACGCGCTGCTGCGGACCGCGGTGGCCGACCGGCTGGAGAGCGAAGTGCCACTCGGCGCGTTTCTCTCCGGCGGCGTCGATTCGGGCCTGGTCGTGTCGTACATGGCCGAGCAGCTCGGTCGCGTGACGACTACATCAGTCGGCTTCGACGACGGCGCGCACAACGAGCTCGAGGCGGCTGGCGTCACCGCAGCGCGGTTCGGTACCGACCATCATGTCGAGATCGTGCAGCCGGCGATTGAAACGACGATCGACAGGGTGGTTGCCGGCTTCGACGAGCCGTTTGCCGATTCGTCGGCGATTCCGACGTATCACGTCGCCGGGATGGCGCGCCGCCACGTAACCGTCGTTTTGAGCGGCGACGGCGGCGACGAAGCGTTCGGCGGCTACGATTTCCGCTACGTGCCGCACGCGCTCGAGGACAGGGCGCGGCGGGCGCTGCCGGGATCAGTCGGCCGCGCGGCGGCCGGCATGCTCGGCGAATACTGGCCGCGTTCGCCGCGGCTGCCGCGGCCGCTGCGGCTGGCGACGATCTTCGAGAACATCTCGCGCGACGCCGCCTCGGCGTACTACTCGGATCTGTGCATGGTCAAGCCGCACGTCGCGCGCCGCCTGCTCGGGCTGACGCCGTTGCGCGATCCGTCCGCGAGCGTCGTCTACGACGCGGTAACGGCGCCGTACCGCCGCTGCCCGTCGGCCGATCCGGTGCAGCGCGCACAGTACGCGGACCTGTCGATTTATCTGCCGAACGACGTCCTGGTGAAGGTGGACCGGATGACGATGCAGCACAGCATCGAAGTGCGATGCCCGCTGCTCGATCACCGCGTCATCGAGCTGGCGTTCAGGATTCCGGTCGCGCGGAAGATGCCAGGCCTGCGCGGCAAACATCTCCTGCGTCAGCTGGCGCGGCGGCGGTTGCCCGCGGAAATCTCGCAGTTGCCGAAGAAAGGCTTTTCGGCGCCCGTGGGCCAGTGGATCGTCGGCCCGTGCGCCGGCCGCTTCCGTGAAGACGTCCTCGCCCCGGGGTCACCAGTACGCGACCTGATTGACGTGTCGCAGGTCCGTTTGATGCTCGACGAACAGATCCGCGGCACCGCGAATCATACGTCCGCCCTGTGGAGCGTCTGGATGCTCGCGCGCTGGTACGCTCAGGAACGCGCGGCGGCGCGCGCGGCTTAGCTGCCGCCTTGCCGCCTTCGTCCTTTCGACCTTCCGGCCTTCCTGCCTTGAATTCCTGCCTTCCTGCCCGCCCGCCTTCCTGCCTTGCTGCGGCTTGGACTAGCCCGGCCGCCGAATATGGCAATCAACGCCGAAGATGAAGAGATCGCCGATGAGCGGCGCGGCGGCAAGGCGGTTGAGGCCTTTGACCGCGATCGGATGGAAGCGGACCACTTCGAAACCGGCGCGCGCGACGCTGGCGGCGTAGTCGCGAAAGCGCAGGCCGTTCAAGCCCAGCTCACGCCACGACGCCGGCTGCTTCGCCGAGCCGCCGCGGTTGGCGCGCATTGCGGCGATCGCGTCGAGGCCGAACAGCAGGTGCGCGTACGGCACCTGGCACGCCCAGTACAAGTGATAACCGTGCGGCGAATGAAACAACGGCCCGAACCGCGTCAACAAGGATCCGCCAGGCTTCAGCACGCGCGCGATCTCGGTGAACGCGAGATCCAGATCCATGACGTGCTCGAAGGTGTCGGTGGACAGGACCGCGTCGAACGAGGCATCGGCGAACGGCAGATGACCGTCGGACGACCATTCGAAACGGCAATTGGTGATGCCCGACGCGTCGCACGCCTTCCGTGCCTGCGCGATGGCCGTTTCGTCGACATCGACGCCGCAGACGCTGCGTGCCTTCTGCGCGAGCCACAGCGTTTCGCCGCCCCACCCGCAGCCGTAATCGAGGATGTCGAGCTCGCCGACGCGGTCGGCGCCGAGCTCAGCGAGGTACGACCCCATCGTCGCGTCGGCCTTCACGATCTCGTGGCGGGTCTGCTCGTCGCCCGACATGAAGGCGCCCGGGTTCGGCGGGAACAGCCGATCGAGTGCTTCGAGCAGCAGGGGAATGCGCCGCCGGCTGAACTGCATCGCGGGAAATGTGGAGGCCATGGCCAATCATTGTGCGAGCTGTCCCAGGAACATGTGCGGCGCGACGGCGAGCTGCTCGATCCACGACAGCAGCGTCTCGCGCAGCGGCGCGCGAGACGGCAGCCCGTGGCACTGGTTGACGCGCCACAGCAGATGGTGGAGGAGCAGTGCCGGCACGCAACCCGGCTCGATCGCCTCATCGGCGATCGCGGTTGTCACGCAGGCGCGGATGCATTCCTGCCGCGGCAACGTGCAGTCGCTGCCTTGCGACAGCGTGACGGACAACGCCAGACCGAACGCGTCGTGCAGCGGCACCGAGGTGCCGCCGAATTCTTCGAAGTCGATGATCGCGACAGAATTCGCGGCCACGAGCAGGTTGTTCAACGAAAAGTCGCCGTGCTGCCAGCAGGTCGCCAGCGGTCCGGCAGCGGCGGCGTCGTTGCCCCATTCGTCGATGCGCGCCAGCGTCGCGGCGCCGAGCGCGATGCCACGGCTGCGGCACAGCGCGACCTGGCGTTCGAGCTCCTCGGCCACGTGCACGCGTCCGGTCCAGGCGTCGAGGCGGCGGGTCGCGACATGCAACCGGCGCATCGCATCGACGCTGCGTTCGAGCAGCCGGCGCCACTGCGCTTCCGATGCGATCCCTTCGGCGACGCGGAACCACGGCGCGCCGGCGAGCCCTTCCTGCACGTGCACATAGGTGCCGGGCTGCCATTCCCGGCAGCACAGCGACGCGGGAATCCCCGATGCCATCTTGACCCGCAGCGAGCGCAGAATCCGGTCGATGCGGATCAACCGTTCGGGCTCGCCGAACTCGACGACGCACGCGGGGCGAGTCGGATCGTCGTCGAAGACGAGGTACTTGGGCCGCGTCGTACAGACTGACGCAACGCTGGGGTTCGCGCTCGTGAGGAATCCCGGCAGCAGCTCGTCGACGATTGAGACGAGGTCGAGCATCATCCTTTCAATCCCACGACCACCACGGCGCCAATCGAGGGATCAACGCCCGCGACGCGCGCGACGATCCGCCGCAGAAGGTCGTCGCCGCCGCGCGGCCGCAGGTGGCGATCGGCGTATTGCGCCGCCGGCGTGCCGATCTCGTAGGCAATGGTCGGCCGCTCGAGCGACGGCGTCACAGCGTACCGGTAGAGCCGGGCAGCGCCGGCGCGTCGCAATACGGTTTGTGCACGGGCAACACGAAAGCCAAGCGTCAGCAGCAGCAAGAGACGGACCACGATCGACCCCTCGATCGCGATTGCATACGCGACCACGTCGCCGGGTCCCACGCGTCCCGCCGCCCTGGCGAGCCGGCCAGAACCAATTGGCAGCAGGCGCGACGCCTTCACGACGACACAGGCCGGCGTCCGGCCGCTGCGCGGTCCGACGAGCAGCGCCTCGAGCGCAGCATCGGCGTCGCCGCCGGATTCGTCGTCACGCTGCCGCCTTCGCGGCGCCGGCGCTGCCGCGTGCCTCGACGAAGTTCGCTCGGAGCGCGCGCGAGCGGCGACGGGAACCGGTGTCCCGGCAACGACACGATCGTTGTCAGGAGCGTGCATTGGCCACCGACAGATTCGACGCAAGTACCGGCTGATGCTCGATCACTCGCCGATAAAGCGCGACGTATTCGCGAGCCGTGCGTTCGGGACGGCACTGCTGTTCGATCGCGTCGCGCCCGGCATCGCCGATGCGTTTCCGCGTTGTCGCCGACGGAATCAGGCGGTTGAGCGCCGACGCGAGATGATCCACGTCGCCGGGCGGCACCAGCAGGCCGGTGCGCTCGTGGACGATGAGCGACGGCAGGCCGCCGGTTGCGCTCGCGATCACCGGCACGCCGGCCGACATTGCTTCGATGACGCTGCGCGGCCGCGCCTCACTGAGCGACGGCAGCACGAAGAGGTCGGCCGTCTGCAGCAGCGCGCCGACGTCGGTCCGGTGGTTGATGAACCGGATGTGTGACTCGATGCCGCGCTCGCGCGCGATCGCCTGGAGCCGCTGCGGATAACCGGGCGCGCTCCAGTCGCCGCCGACAATCAACAATTCGGCGCCGGCGCACGCCTTCGCGAACGCGTCGATGAGGATGTGCAGGCCTTTGCGCTCGACCAGCTGGCCGAGAAACAGCGCGCGCACGACGCCGGTGCACTTGGGCGGCAGCGGCGCAATCGGCTGACGCGTCGCGTGGAGGCGGTCGAGCCGCAGCAGGTCGCCGGTCACGACGACGCGATCGGCCAGCGGCGAGGCGAAGAGGTCGTCACCGTGCGCACGGCAGTTCGCCGCATAGGCCGCAATCCAGTGGTTCGACGGGTTGCCGGGAAGGAACGGGCCGGGCCGCCCGATCACCGGTATTCGCAGGAGCCGCGCCGCGCATGCGCTCGACGGACCGTAGCTGGCGTAGTTCACGTGGAGCACGTCGGGATTCAGCCGGCGAAGCCGCAATAGCCAGCGCGCCACGTCGAAGGCGTAGAACGGCAGCTCACGGCGCGAGAATGGCCGACTCGACGCGTGCATCGTCGCGGCGCCGCGGTTCGCCGCCTCACGCGCGAAGGCGTCGGTCAGCGGCCCGGCGATCGTGAATCGCACGCCGCTCGGGCCGGCGAGCTCCGCGAGATCGAGCGCGTCGTTCACCGCGCCGATCCGCAGATCGGCATTGTTCATCTCGACGAGCACGTGCAAGGGACGCTTGGCCGGAGAGGCGTCGATCTTCGGTTTCGGGCTGCGCGCCAGCAGGGGCGCGACGTGCCGCCATACCGCCGCGGGGATGAAGCGTTTCAGCTGGAGACGGCGCCACACGTCCCACGATTCGATCCCGGGGCTGGTCATCGCCGCGAAGCGCAGGAACTTCTCACACGCGGCGCCGTCGCCGGCGTCGAACGCATGGGCGCCAGACCAGACGGCCGCCTCGGCGATCGTCCGGTCGACAATCGCCTGCTGCGCGGCAATCTCCGGCCGGGTCGCGAGGTACTGCGCGAAATGCGCGTCAAACGCCTTCTTCTGCTGCTCGAGCCGTCCGAGCTGCGCAAAGCCGAGGCTCATGTTGTTCGCATGCAGCCGGCGGAACGCCTGATCGGCGTCGAGCTCGCACACGGCGCCGTGCGCCGCCATCCGCAGCCAGATCTCGGTATCGCCGGCGTGCGGCAGTTCCACCATGTAGTCGCCGATCTGCCGATGCAGCGTGGTGCGGACGATGGCCGTCGGCGCCTGGATTGGTGTGTGTCCGAGACGGCACGAGCGATCGAGAAACTCGGCGTAGCTGAAGATCTTGTAGCCGCAGTACGTCAAACTCCGCGCGGCGTCGCGCGGCGGCGTGTGGCGGAAGGTGATGTCGCGGCCGTAGGCCAGGCCGATCTCCGGGTGCGCATCCATCACGCGCGTCGCGCGGGCCAGCGAACCCGGCGTCAGCAGATCGTCGGCCGACAGGATCATGCAGTAGTCGCCGGTCAGATAGCCAAGCGCTTCGTTGTAGGTCCTGATGTTGCCGGCGTTGATCGCGTGGCGGTGGTACGCGACACGCGCATCGTCGGCAGCGAGGCGCCGGCCGATGATCTCGGTCGAGTCGCTCGAGGCGTCGTCCATGACGATGACGCGAACCGTGACATCCTCCTGCGTGAGGATGCTGCGGACGCACTCCTCGAGCATGTCCCCGTAGTTGTAGCAAGGTACGATTACGTCGACTCGGGTCATCGTGTGATTCCAATCAGCGCCGGTTGAGACGCGCGTGTGCGGGCGTCGCGCCCGGACGCGCGTGCGAGATTCGTATACAGGTGCGAGCGCTCGAGCAGCGACCGGATGCCCTCCGACACGAGCGCGAGGCCGACCAGGTTGATCAGCAGCTGCACGGCGACGCGCGGGGCGTAGCCGACGTGCCAGGCGACGAGCAGCGGGTGCAGCGCGTGGAACAGCGGCATGTGCGCGAGGAAAATGATCGGCGTATTGCGGGCGATGAAGCGGACAGCGGCGGGAGCCGCAATGCGCCGCGTCGCCTCGAAGGCGACTGCCGTCGCGCAGAGATACAGCGCCGAGACGGCCGCGGACACGGCCAGCAGGCCGGCTGCCGGCGGCCAGCCGCGCAGCGTCATGAACGGCACGGTCAACTCCAACGGCAGCGCACGCGTCGCCAGGCCCCACAGGACGATCGCTGCGCCGCCGCCAACCGCGTAGGGCAGCGGGCTGTGAGGCATTTCGTCGTCGGGTTCGCCGCCCTGCGCCAGTCCGAATAGAAACACCGCCATCCAGTTGGTGAGGAGCATATAGGCGATGAACCGTCCAGCGCTCGCGGCGAGCAGCGCGCGCAGCGGAATTTCGAGCGCGAACGCCGCCACCACCATCCAGCGGCGGACGCGGATGCGCCGAAGCCAGATCGCCCATAGCACCAGCAGATGCAGGTAGGTGCCGAGATACCAGGTGGTCGGGTTGGCCGGGAAGTTGTCGAAAAGCAGGTTGGCGCCGACGAGCGGCAGGAAATTACTGAGCGCGAGCCCCGAACCGCTCATCGCCCCGCCGACGGCCAGGCCCGCGGCGAGCACGAATGCAAACAGCCAGGTCTGGAACAGCCGCTTGTAGATGGCCTCCATCACCGGCCGACGGTCGCGCGCCAGCGTGAATCCGCTCGCGAACAGGAAGAATGCGACACCGAACTGCTTCGGATAGATCGGTGGCGTGAGCGCCACGGCGCGGGTGACGTGACCGTAGACGATCACCGTCATGCCGAGCGCTTTCATCCAGTCAACGAACGGGTACAGCCGCCGCGACAGACGGCACCTCCTCGTTCGTGTGCGGCACCTCGAGACGGCGCACGAAGCGCGCCGGGTTGCCGCCGACCATCGTGTGCGCGGGCACCGCGCTCGAGACCACCGAGCCGGCGGCGACCATCGCCGACACGCCGACGTCGGCGATGATCACCGATGCCTCGCCGATCCATGCATACCGTCCAATGTCGACGCGGTGCAGCCGGTTCAGATCGGTGGCCGTCCAGCGTCCGCTGGCGTCGAGCGTGTGCAGCGAGCCGCCGCTCAGGATGCTCGAGCGGCTGCCGATCAGCGCTCCGCGCCCGAGGCGGCACGAACCGATGAGCGCGTACGGCCCGACATAGACGTCCTGTTCGACGGTCGCGGCGCGGTGGGTGAACATCGCGCCAAACCCGATCGAGAAACTGGAGCCGCAGGCCTCGAGCGTCAGACGATAAAACGCGCGGCGCAGAAACACCCCCGCCACGCCGGGCACGAGCGCGAACGCCTGCGCCCAGGCAGTGAACATCGTCTCGGCGTGCGGGCCGAACATCGTCTCCGCGGCACACAGGGCGGCCGCCGGGATCACGATCACGAGACAGATGCCGTCGACTGCCGACTTCAGCAGCCGGCGCACGCTCGCGTTCACGCCGTGGCTCCGCTCGAGACCGGCGCTGGCGCCGCGGCCACCGCATCGGCGGAGCGGCGGATTTTCTTGAAGCGCGTCGAGTGCAGCGTCGAGACCAACTGCACTTTCGCCGGAATCTTGTAGGCCGCCAGCTTGTCGCGGAGAAACACGCGCATGCGCGTCTTGAACGCAGCGAGGTCCTCGTCCTGCGACAGCGTCACCGACGCGACCACGACCTGGCCGGTCACCGGATTCGGTTCGCCATGGACGGCCACGTCGTCGACGCCGTCGAGCGCCAGCAGCGTGTTCTCGACCTCCATCGGGAACACCTTGTTGCCGCCGACGTTGATCACCTCGGTGTGGCGGCCGACGATGCGGATCCATTCGCCGTCGACTTCCGCGAGATCGCCGGTGTCGAAGAAGCCGTCGGCGTCGAACGGGCTCGGCGCGTTGAGATAGCCAAGCATCGCCGATTGCGCGCGGATGAAGAGGCGGTTGTCGACGATCCGGGTCTCGAATCCCTCGCCGCCGACGCGCATCCACAGTGAGCCGTCGTCGCGCGACTGTGAGCGGAGGATGCCGAGTTCGCTGAGGCCGTAGGTTTGCAACAGCTTCACGCCGGGGAATGCCGCGCCGACGCGCGTCAGCGTGATTTCCGGCATCGGCTCGGTGCCGTAGGTAATCAGCTTCAGCGACGACAGGTCGTGACGGGTGTGCTCTTCCGACAGCAGCAGCAGGTTCAGGAACGTCGGCGAAGTCGGCAGGAGCTCGACGCGCCGGCGCGCGATCGCACGGCAGACCTGGCGCGGCATGCGGCCATCGGCCACCACCACCATCCCGCCGTTGGCGATCGTGTAGAACAGTGTGTTGATGCCGCCGATGTGATCGAGCTGCAGGAACACCAGCGTGCGGTAGCAGTGCCGCCGGACCTGGAACTTCTTCAGCAGGCCGTCGAGATCGTGAACGGCTGCTTTCTGCCGGCCGGTCGATCCGGACGAAAACAGCACCAGGCCGGGGACCTCCTTCTGCCGCAGGCGGACATAGAATTCGTGGCTCGCCTCGCGCCCGGTCCACGAGATCGCCGCCTCGCCGTCGGCGGGACGGATCCGGTATTCGACTTCGGCGATGTCGCGAAACTTGTCGTGGTGCGCCGCGCAAGCGTCCGACAACGGCACCAGCGTGTTGCCGAAGCGCGCCGCGGCAATCAGCGCCGCAACCGTCTCGAACCCGTATTCGCCCTCGATGCTGACGACGCGGCCGAAGATGGTCCGGTCGCGCAGCCGCCGGCTCCACTCGTTCACGCGCTCGAGCAGATCGCGATAGGTGTAGACGTTGTCGCCGACGGCGAGCGCCGGACGGTTGTCCGCCTCGGCCATCCGATCGAGAACCCAGTCGAGCATCAGCCTGCCCCTCCGAGATAGATGACCTGTCCGGTCACCATTCCGCTTTCCGGCCGGAGAAAAAATTCGACGACGTTGACGACGTCCTGGGCGGCGCCCCAGCGGCGCACCGCCTGGCGATCGATCAGGGCCTGGATCTTGTCGGCGGGCACCGCCGCGGTGAGCTTCGTCTTGATCGGGCACGGCCCGACGGCGTTGCAGGTGACACCGAACGGCGCGACCTCGCGCGCCGCGATCCGCGTGAAGGTCTCGATCGCGCTCTTCGATGCGGCGTAGACCGCCTCGCCTTCGAGCCGCATCGGGACGGCGACCGTGCTGATGTTGACGATTCGTCCGGCCGGCGAGCTGCGCATCATCCGCAGCGCCTCGCGCGTGAAATTGAAGGCGGCCAGGAAGTTGGTTTCGACGATCCGCCGCGCCGCGTCGACCGGGGTGAGCGCGATCGCATTCATGCCGCCGATGCCGGCGTTGTTGATCAGCACATCGAGCCGCTTGAAGCGGCGCTTCAACTCGCGGAAGACGCCGTCGACCGACTTGGCGTCGGTGACGTCGACCTCGAAGTGCGTGTAGCGGTCGTGGTTGATCGCCGGCGCGCTGCGGCCGCAGCCGACGACGAGGTCGCCGGCGGCGAGGCAGTGCGCGGCCAGCGCTTCGCCGATGCCGCGCGTGGCGCCGGTGATCAGGACGTGACGCTCAGGCACGTCGGTTCACCCGCGGGCGACGCCCGTGATGTAGGCGACAAGCGCCGGCACGCTGCGGAACGGGCTGCGCTTCTGTGACATGGCGCGCTCGTCGCTCAGCAACACCTCGCAGCCAATCGCGCGCAGGCCGTCTTCGATGTCGAGCAGCAGCGCGACCAGGCCGAGCGAATCGAGCGCGCTGTCGGGTCCGAAGATCGGCGCCTCGGCCGAGACCTCGAGCTGCGCGCCGGTATCGCGGGCGAGATTGGCGAGGCGGATCGCGTCGAGGACGACGTCCTGGACCGCGGCTTCGGTAATCGCGCCGACTTGACCGGCTTCCGACGTGATCGGCGTCATAGGTTCCTCCTGACAGTGCCCACCGACATTGCGCGCCCTGTCGTAGCGCAGGCCTTCAGGCCTGCCATCGGCCGCGGCAGCCCTGAAGGGCTGCGCTACAAGAGCTTTCGCGCTCCAATTACGAAGCGATCGCTCTCTCGAGCGACGCCACCACCCGCGATTCATCGTCGTCGGTCATCTCGATGTAGAGCGGCAGGATCAGGCCGTCGGCGCTGATCCGCTCGCTGACCGCCAACGCGTCAGACGATTGCGCGCGCCACGGCTCGCGCAGGTAGGCCGGCTCGAGATGCGCGCACATCACGCCGCGCCGCGTCGAGATCCCATCGTCGAGCATCGCCTGCATGACGCGCGATTGATCGACGCCCTTGGGGAGTCGCACGCAGTAGCTTTGCCAGTTGCTGCGCGCCCACGCCGGCTCGACGGGAAGCTGCAGGCCGGCAATGCCGCGGAGCCGCGCGTGGTACCGAGCGGCGATGTCCCGCCGCCGCGCGACGGTCGCGGGCAGCCGTGACAGCTGGACCCGGCCAATGGCTGCCTGGAGATCGGTCAGTCGATAGTTGTAGCCGAGCTCGGTGTACTGCTCGGCGACGACCTGCTTCGACGAGTGCCGCGTCGCATCGGACACCGACATGGCGTGCTGGCGCCACAGGCGGAACTGCCGATCCCACTCGGGATTGGCCGTCGTGAGCATGCCGCCGTCGCCGGTGGTCAACACCTTGCGCGGATGGAACGAAAAGCAGGCGATGTCGCCGTGCGGGCGGCCGATGCGCTCCCAGCGGCCGCGGAATTCGATCTCGCTGCCCGCGGCGCAGGCCGCGTCTTCAATCAGCGGCAGGTGATGCCGGCGCGCGACTTCGATCAGCGCCGGCAGATCGCACGGCATGCCGAGCTGGTGGACGGCGAGAATCGCGCGCGTCCGCGCCGAAACGACCGCCGAAATCCTCGCCGGGTCGATGTTGTAGGTGGTCGGCGAGACGTCGACAAACACCGGCACGGCGCCGCAATAGCGAATCGCGTTTGCCGTCGCGATGAACGAGTGGCTGACGGTAATCACTTCGTCGCCGGCGCGAACACCCGCGGCGCGCAGCGCGAGGTGCAGCGCGGTCGTGCAGTTCGACACCGCGCAGGCGTGCGGCGCGTCGACGAAGGCGGCGAACTCGCGCTCGAAGGCGGCGACTTCGGGCCCCTGCGTCAACCAGCCCGATTCGAGCGGACGCCGGACGGCGTCGAATTCCTCGGCGCCAATCGACGGCCTCGCCACCGGGATCATCTTCGCTGCCGCGGCAATCGGGGTCACGCGGCCACCTCGTTCTCTCGCTGGCTGCGCCACCAGGCGACCAGCCGTTCCATGCCGAGCTCGAAGGGCACCACTGCCTGGAACCCGAGCTCCTGCTCGGCGCGCCACGTGCTGGCGAGCCGGCGCGGTACCGGGTTCACTTTCCGCTCCGCCGCGTACTCGATCTGCAGCGGCGAGTTCATCACCCGCAGCATCATCTGCGCGCACTCGGTCAGCGACACCTCGGTGCCGGTCGCGACGTTGTAGACCGCGTCGGTGATCGGCGCCCGCGCGGCAAGGATGTTGGCGCGGGCGATGTCCTCGACGTTGATGAAATCCATGGTCTGCGTGCCGTCGCCGAAGATCACCGGCGGCCTGCCGGCGTTGATGTTCTCCATCCAGCGGATGAACACTTCGGTGTAAGCGCCGTGCATGTCCATGCGCGCGCCGTAGACGTTGAAGTAGCGCAGCGCGATGTACTCGAGGCCGTAGTGCTCGTTGTAGGAGCGCAGCAGCCCTTCGTTGAACATCTTCGCGGCGCCGTACAGCGTGCGGTTGTTGTACGGGTGATGCTGCTCGTCGGTCGGGAAGCGATCAGCGAGCCCGTAGACCGATGCCGACGAGGCGGCGACGACTTTCCGTACGCCGGCGGCGACGGCCGCATCGAGCACCGACTGCGTGCCGTTGATCAACACGTCGACGGCCAGCCCCGGTTCCTCGGCGCACTGCGTGATCCGGATCGCGGCCTGGTGGAAGACGACGTCGACGCCCTTCATCCACTCCGCGACGAAGGCGCGGTTGCGGATGTCGCCTTCGACGACCGTTACCCGATTGCTCTGCAGCGCGGTGCTCAGGTTCTCGCGCCGGCCGCGCGTGAAGTTATCGAGCACGATCACTTCGCCGGCCGGCTCGAGGAGCAGGCGATCGACGATGTGCGATCCGATGAGCCCGGCGCCGCCGGTCACCAGCACGCGCGCGTTGCGGAGATTCACCGCGTCCATTTCAATATCCCTGCTTCCTCGGTGGTCGGATGCGCCTCGACCGGCGCGCGCCACCGAATCACACGTGCGGGCACGCCCGCGACCACCGAGAACGGCGGCACGTCGTGCGTCACCACCGCGCCGGCGCCGACGATGGCGCCGCGGCCGACGGTGACGCCGGGCAGAATCACCGCGTTGGTGCCGACGTCGGCCCACGCTTCGATGCGCACCGGCCGGATGTCGAGATCGGTCTGGATGATCGGCACGCCGATCGGTTCGGCGGTGTGCGTCGATCCGAGCACCTTTGCGCCCGGGCCCCAGCCGACGTACTGCTCGATGACCAGATCGCGCGCATCGAAATAGCTCTGCGGGCCGATCCAGGTGTGGTCGCCGATGACGCAGGTGCCGTCGAAGCGGCCCTGGAGATAGCTCTGCGCGCCGATGAACACCCCGTCGCCGATGTGAAAGGTCTCGAGGTGCTTCACGCCGACGCCCGTGCCGATCTGCAGGCCGCGGCCGACGCGGCGTGCGACCGCGCGCCAGATTGCCGCGCGCATCGCCACCGACAGCGGGTCGTCGCCGTGCATATAGCGGCCGTAGAGATCGATCAGCGCGTCGCCC